>Ga0156193_149_pt1 | contig 17386 bp, 19 predicted proteins | sample RifCSPlowO2_12_FD_107846 | JGI IMG/M metagenome (GOLD analysis project Ga0156193, IMG submission 107846) | Flavobacteria bacterium RIFCSPLOWO2_12_FULL_35_11
TATTTGGATTAGAAGGTGCATACTGAATGCCGAATATCATCTGCCACCCTTCACCGCCGGAGAGTCCGGCAGTTTTCTGGGCTTGCGTCCTTTTGGCTACCCGCTGCCACGTTGTCTGTGTTGAGACTGATTGTTGTGAGAGTATGGTTTTTGTCCTCTGTTTTGATGATATACTGATATGTGACTCACCAGTCGGATTGTACTCAACCCACGTCGTATTCGACAACCCACGGCCATTTACTTTTCCATTCGACGTCTCAGAACCGGACGTCCCCTCTGTCTCTGACCCAGTCGATACCGTTGACGAATTACCATCCAACGACAATGTAAAGATGTATCCCTTACCAATATTGTCCCTGCTCTTTAAGTGTATCTCATTACCAACAATATTAACATCGGCGCTCCCGTCCCCGGACTCAACGAAAAAACCATCCGTGCGCTCTACAGATGTTACCGTCTCACCTGCATTAAGCGTTATAGCCCCCGACAGTGTCAAAAATACCGCAAAAAGCTTCCCTGTCTTCGGATGACGTGAATACATAACATCGCCACTCACATAACTCTTTGTACTCTGATAAACGCCCCCATCCCATGACCGATCATCAAGGGGAATACCATTAAGATTATCCCAATTGGGTACACACCGTATGAGTTTGAGTCGGGGATAGACTTCGGTAATACTCTTGAAGTCCGGCATATCTCCTGAGCCGCCAAACCGCCCAAACCAATTATACCAGGCGCCGTTAATACCCGCCCTGGCAGCAAAAAGACGATTCTTGTATTCCTCCTGACTGCTCGATTGGGTTATACCTACCTCATTTTTCCTGAGAAGCCCCGTATCAAATATCCGGGCATCATTTACAAATGCCGTATTTGCCCTCCCTTGGAAAAGCACATCCGGCATTAACTCGTTCTTATCTATCCGATCTTTTATTTCCTTAATCCAGTTAATGTAAATATCATAAGTCTCCATTACAATTTTTATATCGGGCCATTCTTCTCTGGTTCGCTTAAATAACTGCTTGTAAAAGGCAGCCTTTCCTTCAGAGTACGTTGCATACTCATGGGTAATAGCCCCATGCACCAAACCAGAATCCGCTCCTGTCCAGTAGGACAAACCAACTGATACGTTATCTCCCTTTTCATCTGATCGATAAAATTCACCTGCAAGCCTTGGCTCATTTATTATATATCCGCCAAAGGTAAAAGGTATACTTGTATCCTCATAACTCTTTGCCAGGTTAATAATCTCCTCAACTACCTCATCAATAACCGCTTGCTGCTGAAAATCCCACATGACGGAAAATTGAGTTGAAGCGCCTGCAGAATGGCATCCTGTCGCCAGTTGCTTCGGAAACGGGTCGTTACCCTTCCATACCATACGTTGATTATAAAAATCCTTTGCTGCATCCGAAATCGATCCTGTGGTATCTATATCTCTATTGTATCCAGATAAAACTTGTGGATAAAAGTAAGGGTCGATGAGATAAAATTTAAGACCAGCACAATCGGGATTTTTGTGATACTCTTTAGGAGTAGAGGACGGATTTATGGCAATATATTCATACCCCATCTGTTTTGCATATTTCATATCTTCGGCTGGTTTATCATGCCAGGCAATGCCGTAAAAATTCTTGTAGCCCCCCTCATCTGCGTAAGCCTTTTCGCTTAAGAAAAACATTTTTGTGAACAGTAAAAAAATAATTCCTAAGAGACTAATAGTAAATTTCATTAATTACTTCTCCTCATTTAAGATTTATAATTTGAGATTAAACAAAAAAGCCTTACTACAAAAATGTTCATTACACAAACATTTTCGACAGTAAGGCTGTCTTTTCCATAAAACCGTTGAAACAGTTTAAACGGCTTAACAAGACCCTTTCCTTTGCGCCCCCTGATTGCTCAGGGTTTGCCTTTATCGAATGTTTTTATCCTATCTAATTTTTAACCTGTATTTTTGCTTTTTTTTCCCGATACTTCTGAACATACTATACTATTTTATTTTCCTGTCAATCCCTCAAAAGAGGGATATCAATCCCGGGTAACAGTTCAGCCCATCGGAAAGGCGCAAAGCTCGCAAAGGTATTATTTTTTGGGAAGTAAAGGTTGAGAATTCCGAAAAACTTTATGATTTTACTCAGGTAGAGACGTCCCGCCGGGACGTCTCTACAAGATGTTTTTTATCATTTTTATTGTTTTTTCTTTGCGTTCTTTGCGTCTCTGCGGTGAACTGTTACCAAAAATTTAATAAAATAAATATGGCAGCCTGGCGATCTTTATTGATGATTAGGAAAAGTACCTGAAACTATACGGACACATAGTCACGGAAACCTGACATTCTTCAATGAAGACTCATGGCTTTGCGGCCTAACCTCACGACTAGTTTGCCGTTTTCAAATCTGCTTTTTAAAATTACTCTGGAATGACCCTTAGGCTGCTATTGTTATCAAACGGATTAATGACTGCGAATTATTTCTTTTCAAGAATGTACGTTAGATTATTGTGATCAGACGCAAGTTTGCCAAAAGAAACAACGTGAATTATCTTAACAAACCAGCGTTCTAGTAGCGTAAAGAAGCATGCTTTGGTAAAATTCATGCCATATTCTTCTCTGATAAAAAGCCCATGTTTTTTGCAGAACTCATGGAATTCTTTTCTAGAAAGAACTTTGTCATAAAATGTGGGGAAAGGACCCCAACCCGGTTTGCCAGCATTTCGATAACCCAATATATATTTTTGATAAAAAACATGAAACCAGAATGGTGTTATACGAGTTATGAAACCGTATGCAGAATTTCTGGCAGGAAACCTTAGAAATAAAAGTCCACCAGGCTTTAACCACCTCAAAAAATTGCTCAATACGTGTTCTGCACCGTCAATATGCTCGAGTACAAAAGAGTTATATATTATATCGTATTTATTTTCCTCTAAATTAATGTAACGTAGATATCCTATAATTGTCTCATCAAGGTCCTTTTGCTGTGTTTGCCGAATCTCTATGGTGTTTATATTGGAATCAACACCTGTGAGTGTGTATTAGATACCACTCATATCCAAAGGCCAAAAGCGTCCATATCCTGCTTCAAGAATATTCAATTGATGTCCGGAACTAGCCTTTTCCTTGATATACTTTTTAAATAACTCGCATTCTTGATTTTTGTCTTTTAAAAGCTTCAACTTCGAAAGTTTGATTAACCTCTTATTTGCTTGCATTTTCCAATAGACCTTACTATAAACTATCGGCTAGACTTTAGACAAACCACGAACTATGAACTAAGAACTAAGAACTTTACCATACACCTCTAGTGTCTTCTCCGCTATCTTTTCCCAATCATATCTTTCGGATATCATACGTATTTGCTTTTTTCTATCTTCCTCACTTAAAGGCTTATTAACAAATTCTTTTATTTTTAAAGCAAGCGCCTTAACATCTCCTGCCTTAAAGAAGCGCTCGTCTGATAATTCTACATTTCTATTGGCCGGAATGTCAGATGCAATGCAGGATAAACCAGAACCCATCGCCTCAAGTAAAACAATGGGTAAGCCTTCGTAATAAGAAGGAAGCACAAAAAGCCCTGCGTGGCTATATAACTCTTGCAGTGGTTGTCCGGTTAGAAATCCTGTTAAAACAATATTATTATTTTCCCTTGTCTTCTCTTTTAAACCAAGGCTGTATTTATCTTCATGGTCGGCACGGCCGACGATAACTAGTTTCCAATGGTCAATCGATATTTTGGATTTTGGATTTTGGATTTTGGATTGAAAATCTGAATTTTGGATTTGCTTAAATGCCTCAATTAGGTCATGAAATCCCTTCTCCTGGACAAAGCGACCAACAGCCAGGATATACTTTCCTTTTTCTAACCTATATTTTTTAAGAGTATCCTCCGATTGTAAGATTATTGGTATTGTCACACCATTGGGGATAACCGTTACCACACGGTTATATTTTTTCCTGATACTGTCGGCAATAGATTCAGAAATACATATTATGCCATCAGCCCATTTGCTACCTAAACTCTCACCAAGTTTTAAGATAACTTTTGCTAATTTACCCCACTTCTTTCTTTGATAATCAGGGCCATGATTGGTCATTACTACCTTGAGACCCAAAAGCCGCGCAAGTGGTATAAACAGAGACGGACCTATTGCATGAATGTGGAGAATATCGGGAGATAATCTTCTGGCGACAAAGACCCCCATAAATGTATGCAGAAATGTTTCGAGGAATTTATTCTTTAGGCAGAACAAGGGGAGCAGTTTCACACCTTTGTATGTATCAATATCCGTGTTAATATACGGCTTTCTTGTTATGACAATAACTTCACACCCCAATGTAACCAGTTGTGGATAAAGATTTTCGCAATGAACCTCTACACCGCCCTGTACGTTGGGAAATCCACGAGTACCGAGAACGGCTATTTTAAGTTTAGAGTTAGAAAAAAACATAATCACCACGAAGAACACGAAGAGCGCGAAGAAAAACTAAAGAATGAATCTTTGTATACCATCTTTTAACAATCTAACGTTAAAATTTATCAGCAGACCGACCTTTACCCTGGCAAGTTTCATATAGGTAAGGATCTGTGCCTTGTGTATATCGGAGACCTTATCTACACTTTTGAGTTCGAGAATAAGACATTTTTCTATATTGGGGGGTATCCACTTGACGCAAGTGACCACAACATATAGTATGTATGGGTATGAGCGATTATCTGCATATAGGGGGTACTTGCGTCAAGTGGATACCCCCCTTTCTATAAAAACATCTAACCTATACCCACAATCCAGATAAATACCCTTGTATTCTATAGGTAAAGGAGGCTGAATTTCAAAAGTAATGTTGGCTAATTTCAGTTCTCTGGCGAGACAGTGTTCATAAGCTGATTCCAATAACCCAGGTCCCAATACTCGATGCACCTCTATTGCACAGCCGATAACTCTATTTGATAACTCATCAACATTCACTTTATACCCTTTGTGTTCTTTGTGGTAAAAGAAATTTTATCTTACTTTTTTATCTCATAAAAGCTTCGTGTCCTTCGTACTCTTCGTGGTAGATAATATTTTGATGCTACTTCGGCAAGCACAATTCAGGTTCTTTATTCATCATAACACGTAGTTTATTTTTTACAATCCACTTCATTGGAATACGTATATGCTTCTTTATCACAGGCGCTGCATTACCCACCATCCAGCACTGTTTATCGCATGTATCAACGGCGCTACGAACCGCATCTGCCTTTTTGCTATGCCAGATATCATCAAATGAGCTTTCTTTAATATTTCCCATAGGCATTTTACAGTTCATGCCATTGCAGGGAAGAACGTCCCCTGATGGGTCTATAAAACATGATTCGGAACCCATTTCACATTTTAGAAACCTATTGCCACCATAGATGTAATTCATAAGACCAAAATTAAAATATGCGCGGAACCATTTCTTAATAGATTTCGACTTTAATAATTCTACGATCAGCTTGGAGAACTCTTTACACACCACATCTTTATTTTCAATGCGGTTATCCAGTTTGTAAAAATAGTGTGAGTTGTGAAGCGTTGCAGTGGCGAACTCATATCCAAGCGCATTTGAAAGTTCATATAACGGCAACAGATCCTTGCAATTCATGTCCTGTACGGTCATCCCAAATCCAATATCCTTAATACCCATCCTGCGTAATGCCAGCAGAGTTCTGAGTCCTCTGTCAAAACCATCAGGTATCCTCCTGATTGTATCATTAGCCTTTTGTAACCCTTCTATACTTATCCGTATTCCAAGATCGGGGTATTTTTTACACAATTCTATAATCTTTTCCGTAAAAAACCCATTGGTACTGATAACGATTCGTTTTGTTTTATGACGTATTATTTCAACAACATCAGCTATATCACGCCTTACAAACGGTTCTCCGCCCGTTATATTGATAAATCGTAATCCAGAAGGCAATTTCTCTATGTCTGTTAAGGTAATTTCTTCATTTGCTTTTGTAGGGTAGTGCCAGACATTACACATATTACATTTCGCATTGCACCTATAGGTAAGAATAATGCATATTTCTTTAGGTGAAGATATTTGTTTATTTACGCTCATAAGAATTTGATACTCTCCTCAAACACAAGTTCAAAAGCCGTTCAATCAGTTCAAACCGTTCAAACCGATTTGTTGGGTGCGATCTGTCTGCCTGTGCGTATCCGCACGCAGACAGGCTTCACCCAACCTGATTATCACCCCAGCGATAGTCAATTGCGACCTGCTGTTGAATTAGTTTCCCTTTACACCTTTTTAATAATCCCAATATAATGCGTATCAAAAATCTTCAGCTTTTCAAGTAAATATTTTAAAACCCATTCCAACATGGATAAAATGTTCATCTTGTGTAAGTATTTGTTTTATCCCACTTTCCTGCCTTACTACAATTGTAGTAAGGTCAGTAAAAGAAATGAAAGGCTTGTCCTTAAATCGTATTTCAGACATTATTTCTGGAATTCTCCATAAAGAGCTTCTTCGATTTCTTTTGCAGATAATGAATCACCGGAAAGACATCCAGAAACTCTAAGAATAGGGTCTTCGTTCTTTTTTCTTTTGTTTCTGAGAAACTCTATAAAATCTAAAACTTCTTTCAATTTAGATTCTGGTAATTCTTCTAAAGTTTCAATGATTCTCTTTTTGTACACTACTTGAGTTCTCGACATTTTATACCCTTAAAATAACATTTTAATTCGTAAATCTCCAAACAAAATTCTTTATAACTCTCCAACCTCCCGCCTTCTTCTCTTCCCAACTCCTTTTTGTTTTTCATCTGTGTCCATCCGTGGTTCACATTCAACTCTTCATCTCCCCAATACGCTATTATAAATTTCCATAAGTCTTCGATAGTGCTTTTCTGCATCGAATTCTCGCACCACAAATTCTCTTGCATTTTTACCCATCTCAACTATCTTCTCAGGTTTATTTATTAAATACTCAATTTTTGAACGTAAATCCTCGGAATTTCCTGGTTCAAAAGTTAATCCTGTCTCATTATCCTTGACCAACTCAGGGATTCCACCGATTCTCGCACCAATAACTGGCTTACCCAAAGCAAATGCTTCAATTACAGAACGCGGATTATTCTCATACCATTCAGAAGGAAGAATGAAAAACATAGACTTTCTAATCTCATTTTTCAATTCTTCCCCTGTCTTATACCCTAAAAATTCAATATTTCTATTCCCTGCATCAAATGCTCTTCGTTTCAAATCTTCTTTAATCGGTCCTTCACCAATAATCTTAAGCTTTATCTCTAATCCTCTCATTGCCTCAATTAATGTAAATAGACCTTTTTCCTTTGAAAGCCTGCCAAAATAGACAATGGAATTTTCTTGCCAATCATATTGAGGCTTGTAATCCTCAAGGTTTACGAAATTCGGCAAATAAACAATATTTCCTTTGAATCCCATCTCTTCTAATTTTAATTTTAAAAATCTACTTGGCGAAATAAAAACATCAACCATATCATAAATTCGGAGAATCCTATGATGTAAATACATCTCTATGGTATTTAGTAAACTCTTTACCCTTGAGTCTTTAACACATGCTTTGAGAAAACAATAATAATATCGTCCATTTTTACAGGCTTCACATATTTTCACATCTGCTAACATAGAATAAAAAGCACAAACCATTTTGTAGTCGTGAAGAGTCAGAACAACAGGAATATTAAATTTCTTAATGCTATGCAAAATCGAAGGTGAAATTTGATGATGAATGTTATGCAAGTGGGCGATATCTGGTTTTTCTTTTTTTATTAACTCTTCAATATTTATCTTCGCTTCAAAAGAATATAAAAGTTTCAGCGATGCAACAATGTTATTTTTTAATCCACTTTGTTCATAGTCAACATTAGAAACAAAATATTTCTCGTATTCGGAGGGAACATTTTGGGGATGCTGCATAGAAATGAATACTACTTCATGCCCTTTTTTCTTAAGAAGCTCAGCCGTCTCAAAAAAAACATATTCAGAACCACCCTTAAGATAAAAATATTTATTTGCAAGGAGAATTTTCATTTTTGAAATCTTAATTTTTCGCTAAATTCTATTATAGTAACGGCATTAAATTATTATACATTTTAAGCAATCATATAGTTGTATAATAAGGATAATCACATATTTTATGTTAAGTTATTTATTACCGTTACTATAAGACGCTTCACCTAATACGACTACAGTTTCAGAAAAATATTTTAATACAGGAAATATTTTTATTTTTTTTATTCCAACTTGTTTCATTTCTTGATCAATATCCTTAAATGATACTGGATACCAAGGAATTCCAGCAGCAAGACGTTTCTTTCTTCTTAATATTTCTTGAAGAGAATTTTTCAAGTAGTAACTAAAAATAAAATATTTTTTACCTACCCTTTTGAATTCCATTAAAACTCGTTTTCTGACTTCAGGTGGAGTGTGCCCAAAAAATCTTAAAGACACTACAGCGTCAAAATGACTGTTCGCGCAATCAATCTTTTCAGCATCCAACACTTGAAATTCTGTTTGACCGTTCATGCCTATTCTTCGAGCATTTTCCCGAACCTTATCGATCATTTCCGGCGAAATATCACCACCCATAACCTTATACCCCTTTTCGGCAAGAAAAATTGATATTCTTCCTGTTCCACATGGCAAATCTAAAATTTCTGAAGCAGCAGGTAAAGCGATATATTTTATTGCCTTCTCTATTGCTGATTTTTCTAAAAAATTAATTACCTTCCCTCTAATTGAATAGAATCTTTTACTATCATATTCGTTAACTATCTTAGAATCTTTATAAGCAGAACGTGCTTTATAGTCCATATTCTTTCTCCTGAAATTATTTATTGAAAAGTTTCAGATATCTTTCAGCACTATTTTCAACATTAAAAGTTTTATTGGCTGTTTCGACACAATAAGTTTTCATATCTGGATATTCATTAATCGCTTGATTGAGTCCTTTTATTAATCCGTCAGTAGTCCACGAAAGAAAACCGGTCTTTCCTTGAATAATAATTTTTTCTGTTCCAGGAACAGGTGTCGTTACTATAGGGACCCCAATATTTAACAATTCTATCCAAGTAAGCGGAGGAGCTAGAATAACCCTTTTGTTCAGCACCGGTGAGAAAAACACATGGCAGCATCTTCTTAAATCTTGAAAATCGTCAACACTCGTTGGCTTAACTATAATTCGATTATCGTGATCAGAAAGCCCTGAAAACCTGTTCTCAAAACTCTCTGGCTTAAAAGAAAAAAAGAATGTTGCTTTTAAACCATTATTTAAAGCCTCTTTGGCAATTTGATAAGCATACAAGAAATCTCTCCTATTAATCTGCTGTATATAACCAGACCAAAGAATTAGCGGTCTATCTGGAGAAACCCCCAGTCTTCTTTTTATCTCTGTTTTCTCCGCATCGGAGGTTACTAATTTATTATTTTTATAAACACCCCATGGAATAACACAGATATTATTTGGATTAACCCCGATACTAATCAGTTTTTTTTGAAATATCTCATTGTACGGCACAACTGTAAGCCCTGAAACACGATAGCTTACTTTGAGATAAAAATTGTAGAGAAATTCAGGTGATTTTCCTTGATAAGCCATTGCTGAGACAGTAACAGATATCTTCGCATCCTTAACAATTAAACGATTAATAATTCCCATGTTATCCATTAAATGGATGTGCTGGCACGGATTTTCCCTAAAAAAGGAACGCATTTCGTGGCGTATCTTTTTAATATCTAATACCTTCTCTATTACACCTAACCAACTTGGAAAAGCACCCTGTTTCCAAAATATTCTTCTTTTCTTGTTTGAAGATGGAGTCTCCAAAAAGGTGGGTGATAAAAATTTTATGACAACATTGCACCCGTTGATGGAATATCGCTCTTCCTCGACATCGTGATTTCTGATTGAAAAAATAGTAATCTGTTTTAAGCTTCGGGCGAGTAAAGGGACCAAATCTACCCAAAAATTCTTATCACCAGAACTCTTTTCTCTCTGAAAATTTAGACCAATCAAGCCCAAGTGTTCTATCTTCATTAAACTTAATCCCAAAATAACAAATAAAAAAGTTACAAGAATTTATAAAATAAGAGCATTGCTTGGTAATAAATCAACAGTGAAAATAAAATATTTTTTATTCGGAAGATAAATTCTTCTTGTATTTCGTTGAGGAAACTACAGATGTTTTTTAAATTCTTTATATCTGGACTCCCAAGAATTATTTTTCATAAATTGATCGAATAAACCCCGATCTATCGATCCTAATTTATTTTCGCCTTTGTATAGAGAATCTTTAACCAACTTTACAAATTCTTCATCTGTATGAGCGACACATACATATTCATTGTATTCGAGAATATCTGGCAAAGCAGTAGATACAACTGGTTTCCTGAAATATAAATATTCGAAAAGCTTAGTAGGAAATACACCTTTTCCACGCTCATTTAACAGGTAAGGAATAATGAACACATCCATATGCCTCATGTATATCGGTAAAACTGTGTAATGTTTCCAACCTAGAAAAACAATGTTATTAAGGTTTAGTTTTTTCTTTGCTTCCGGTGTCTCTCTTCCTATCAATACAACTGTGCCTTCGTGTATATCTTTTGCCAATTTTCTAACAAGATCAAAGTCAAAACACTGATGGAAACCACCAATGTAACAAATCCTATAATTACCAATATTCATCAAATCTCCGGGAATCACGGCATCTTTTATTCTATTCCTATCATAATTCTCAATATCTATTCCTTGAGGTATGCGAACTATATTTTTATTCAATTTCATTTTTTCATTGAAAATAGTTATTGAATCCGCAATAACTAAATCTACCTTTTCTGCTATGTTTTTATCATTACGACTTGTTTCCGCTGGATAATTTCTGTTAAATTCAAATCGCTGAACGCAATCATATATCTTTTTTTTAGCCGGAATTTTATTAAAAATATCGTTGACATAACTTGCGGGATGGCTAACAATAATCGAATCAAAATACTCTATTTTATATTTCCTCATTATTTTTTTTATCTGAAAAAAAACCAACTTGGAATTAATAAATCGAAAAATCCCCTTTTGAAAAGGGAAAATTATTAATTGAATAAAATGTAACCTTTTCTCATTGGTCAGACTTTTTTTTATATTCCTGACTGAAATAAGCCTTTTGATGAATGCTTTAACTATTACTCTGATTCCGACAGTTTTAGGATTTATTCTTTCAATATAAAACACATTGAAATCTTTAACTAAAAAATCTACTAATGTTTGCTGTCTTTGTCTATTCAACTCCCAATCTCGAACAGAAAATGAGCCAAAAATTAAGATATTTTTCATATCCGTTAAAAATCTGTCTAAGCCATGAAACTGTAAGTAATTTCTTTTTTTGAAATGTAAAAGAAATACCTATAATCTTGTTGAGTATCGCTTGAATGTCGCTTGCCTAACGCCATCGGTTCAACTGCCACCCAAGTGCAACAGGGTCGTATATAACGAGTTGTTATGCCAAATAATTTGTCACAATGCCAAATTTCATTCCCCTTCATATAGTTCTTTTTAGTCAGCATTTTATTTTTTTACGAAGAAAAATATATGTACCTTTATTAAATATATTCCTGTACACTGGTTTTAAAACATTCTTCAGAACCTGCATCAAGGATTTTCCATGGATGGCATACAAATATTGGATACTTAGTGGAATTTTAACTTGCTCAAATCCGGCTATGTTTGCCATTGTAATTATTGAGTTATAAGTAAAACAATTTATATGTTCAAGTGGAGCAACTGCGTTTAAAGAGTTCCGAGAGCTTTTTGGCGCTGTCCAGTCAGAAATTTTAAGTTTCTTTTTAATGCCAGCGCCGTTAGGCACACTTATTTTTAACAGACCCTCAGGTTTCAATGTTTTTTTCAGATAGCTCAGCGTATCCAGGGGCTCAGCAATATGCTCAAAAACCTGCCCGGTGTTGATAAAGTGAAAGTCATGATTTGGTAGTTCTTCCCAACTAATCACTTTTATGCCATTTGACTTGGCATGTTCAATTCTAGTCTCTGATAACTCGGTTCCGTAAGATTCGCAACCCATGACTTTTGCAATCTGACACCATATTCCCCACCCCATGCCAAAATCAAGAAACTTAAGTTGACTAGGTATCATGTTGAAATAAGCAATTAACATTAACACCTCTTGCGAGTAAGATAAGTAATCTTCAATAATAGTATTCTGTTGCGCTTCGTAAGACTTTACCGGATCGATCCACTCTTCATATATTTTTCTCATTAAGAAATCATTTGGTATTTCTTCCTGGTAAATTAATCCGCAATAATTACATTCATTTAAAATGAATTCAGAATCACCCAGGTATTCAAATTCAATCCTCCCCTGAGGAATATAGAAGGACTCTAAATATTCTTTAATTGGTGGTTTTGAAAACTGGCATGAATATATTTTTTTGTGCTTTTCCGATTTGCAAGCTAGGCAGAATTGGCGCTTCATAAAATAAGAAGTACTCATGGTTGAACCTCGGCGCAGGTTTTACAGCAATCAAACAAAAATTCTTTCCTTAAAAAAAACATTCTTAGTTTTTTTCTAAATTCGTTATTCCAAACAATTTTGCCCTCTTGGAATAAATTTCCATATTCCTTACTTGTACCCATAGCCCGGGAACATCCAGCCGTATTCCCTTCTATATCAACCCCGATCCAATTCCATAATGGTTTACATATCCTCGCAGGCTTTTCTAAGCCTTTTTGAACCAATTTTGGCCAGCTAACTTGAATTTTATTCTTTTTTCTTTTCCATTCCGACAGTTTTGCAACAACTTCTTCATCATCAGTAGTTAATATTCCCGTATAATCATTATAGTTGTCGTGCGGTATCAAATTGTGGAGATATAAACATTCAGCTTTTGTTTCTTCAGCAAATTTAATGATTTCTGGTGCACGATTAAATAAATCACGCGTAAGTACAAAGCCAAGAGAAATATAGGGTTTTGTTGATCTCCGTTTTTCTACCAATAGTTGAATACCTTTAAGAACGTTGTCAAATGTATTTTCATTCCCTCCGCATGTTAATTTATAATTTATAGAATCTAAAGAATTGACACTAACAAATATGCCGTTAAATTCTGCATGTAAAATGTCATCGATTCTATCAAGCAAAAGCGTCCCGTTCGTTATAATGCTTGTTTTCATTGGGCGCTTCTTAAATTCTGCGGTAATTTTAAATAAATCTTCAACCAGCAAAGGTTCTCCAAAACCAGCCAGACTCAGATGGGCAGCTTTTGGGAAATATTGAAGTATCTTCTTCGCCTGCTCAAATGACATGTCCGATCTTTGATTTAAATACTTACTCGACTCGAACTGTTTGAGACACCACTTGCATGATAAGGTACATCTATCTGTAACATAGAGACAAATCTGTGTTGGGTCATTTTTACACACATCGGATTTTGTTCCCCAACGTGCGACAGAATAATTTTTAAGTTGTTGCAAGGAAAAAAAACTCATAAAAAATTATCCTTTACGATAATTTTCATCGGATTTCATAAATAAAAAATAAAATACTTGGTTAGTCACACTATCTTTAGGACTTTTCAACAAACACATGGGTACTTCTCGTGTTCAAATAATGTTTATACCCGGTTTCGGATATATTGTATATAACTCGAGAGTTATCTCGAACAATTAATCCATTATATATCCCTAATAATCCCCAAAATATATGGCTATATGCTAAACCATTATCGGTCATACTGAATACAATAAAACCAACGAGTGTAAGAAATGAAACTTTGGCAAAATCGCTCCTCTTTAAATTTTTCACTGCAAAAACAAGATTGCTAAATAATAAAATTAAATAGCTTAAGCCTCCAAAAATTCCAGTTTCAGCGAACATTCTCATATAGTCACCGTGAGCAGCAACTCCAGTACCACCAAAACGAGACGATGTTAAGTCCATAAATGTTTCAAGCCCGCTACCGAATAAAGGATGGGCTTTAAAGATACTGAGTCCATAGAAAAATAATGTAGACCTTCCCTCAGCGGAACTGTCTATTGTCAACCGCGTCAAAATTTGGCCAGACATGACAACAAAAACTGGAATTAACAACAGGAGGAAAAAACCAAGCAATCTTTTGGATTTAAATAAGAAAAGAGAAAAAACTACCTGAGCAACAACAGCTATCCAGGCAATTCTAGTAAAAGTTAGAATCAAATTTATAAATAATAGAACAAATCCACATATGTATACTTTCTTTTTATTTTTAAAAAGATAATAAATAATCAACGGCAATAAAGTTAAAATAGCAAATGCATAGATTGAAGGATGCATAAAACTGGCATGTATCCTACGAAAACTACCGACAACAGTAATATTGTGATAAACAACTCTCGTAATTGAATGCGACCTAAAAATATTAAAATTGGTTAAGTATTCAATAATACCATAAATTGATAACACAAAAAAAATAAAGACAATGAAACTAAATATTTCTTTGTCAGCATTTTTATTTTTAGTAATCATAAAGTATGCTAAAAAGTAAAGAGAAATTGCTGAATATATTCCAATGAAACCCCTAATAGACGTTAACAAATTTATTGAAAATGGTATAGTTAAGAACAAAATAAAGGGAAATAAGAACATCGGATATATTAAACTTTTGTTCCAGTATTCTTTTTTTACTTGGAGAAAACTCCTTAATTTAAAATAAAAGGTCAAAATCAACAGAAATTGAATAACTCCCAGCAAATTAAAGCTTCTGTTCGCAGATATTGGAATATTAAATTTACTTGAAAACTCAACAAAAAAAATATAAATCAAAAAATAAAACTTTATAATAGCCTGTTCACTTTTCAAACTAATAATTACATAAATAATTGCAGCCAAAATAGCAAATGCAATATTGAACTGAAACAGTAAAGAAACAGCAAATATAATTGATAGGAGGACTGTCACAAAAATATTTATTTTCATTTTTTAGATCATTAAAGCAACGGTTTTCTGGTTTTAATAATAACCTATATTAAATCTTGAATAGTATCTTTCTGGAAATAAGTATTGCACCCTTTAAATATTTTATATTTAGTGTTAAATAAAATGCCTTGATAAAACTTAAAAAAGCAAGTTTTGTATCACTAACATTGTATAAAAATATTAAGCCTCGATTATAATAATGCACGGCCTTAATTCCTCTTGCTACGTTGTTTATATTATGTTTTCCCAATATTTTATTATGTCCAAGAACGAGAGCTTCCTTTTTATTGGTTATGCAATTAAGGTTTCTAGAAGACGTATATCTAACTAATAATTCTGCAACAAATTCAAATAGGCAAATCTTGCTTAACCTAATATATAAATCCCAATCTTGACAACTCGGGAAAGTTTCATCAAAACCATTTATTCTTTTAAGATAGATACTCCTTACAAGTATTGTTGAAGCTGTTCCAATACAATTCCATTCCAGTATTTTTAAAGAAAGATTTCCACGTTCTTTGGGAATGACTTGTTTATTTATCTGTCCATATTCGTCTACATGTTGAAAACCGGTATAAACGACACCTAAACTATCGTTTGATTTATGAAACACATTTAATTGTTTCTCGATTTTTTCTGGTAGCCATTCATCGTCACTATCCAAAAAGGCTATATATTCACCCATCGATGCCCTTATACCAGTATTTCTAGCAGCCCCCCCTCCCTTATTATAGGGGTGTCTTATGTACTTAATCCTATCGTCCTTAAAATTCCGTACTATTTTCTCGGTATTATCGGTAGATCCATCGTCAACGACCAGAATTTCTAATTTTTTGTAAGTTTGGTTTAATACACTGTTTATTGCTCGTGCAATAGTTTTTACTCTATTATACGTAGGAATAACTACCGAAACTAATTTCTCCATATCTCCCTCGACATATCCGTCTTAATATTTCAATTACCTTTCCCCATTTTCATGAGGACAAGTCTTAATTCAAGCGGCTTAGGCATAAATAACTTTCTTAATGCCTTTAAATTTAAAAGTCTTTGCTTCTTCTTTAAACTTTAGAGACGCATCCTCTAACTCTGGCTTTCTAAAGATTTCCCATAAACTATCTTCTTCCTGGTCGATAATATTATCTATTGCCCCTTGTTCTACCGCATAATCTAAATAATCCATGATACAATCACTTAATGAATCAAGGGCATCTTCTTCGTTTTCTCCATGACTTGAAATAGAAAAATCCAAACATCTTACCACGACAACGCCGTCTTCTTTTGTTAATAGGATATGAAGACGTAAAAATGGAATATTCTCAATACTTCCAATTAATGCTTTTATAGGTTTCATTCAAGGTCTCCTATTAAATTTTTAAGAAATTCATTTGTTCCGAACTTCCAGGACATTATTTCTCCAACTTTTCTATGTGTACGACAACGAAGTTTCCCCGCCCTCGATAAGATAATGTATAGCCCTTTCAGGGCTAAAAATATTATCAAATCCTTATCCCAGGGCTGTCGCCCTGGACTATACTCTGTCAGCCCTTCGAGCTTTACCTCAAAGAGAAAAGCTCTCTCCCTTAATTCAATGACATTGCCCTCGGCGGGAGAGGTTAGGGGAGGGTGAGATAAACAATATTTTCTTATTAATTCTAACACTCCCTGAATATTTAAGAACGAATCTGAACTGGTCATACGTGTACGAGGCCATGTTTTATCTCTATGAACATTCTCAATTCCCAGTCAGTCTTACATGAAGATACTGCTTTAATATACGGCAGGTGATGTGCTCTATTAGGACTATTAGAGTACCGGTTAAAATCTTCCATAAACTCTTCGGCATAATCTTTTATAGCCTCCATCATGTCTTCGATAGCTTCTTCATGTGTGTTCATTTCTGTTACAAGGTCTAATTCAGGACAGTAGGCACAATATTTCACTCCATCAAGGGCTAATAAAACAGAAAGCATCTTTTCTTGTATCAGTATTCTTGGCTCTTCCATAAATTACCTCACTTTCTGTTTCGCTTTTTAATATTACCTAAATTCTGCAATGGGACACAGATAAATGCTGATTTACACTGATTTTTGTTCTTTTTAAATCGAGATACCAAATTAAACTATTGGTATCTGTAATATAAATAGGTAAAAAGTGGGGTATGCACTTGACGGCACCTGGTAGCATATGTAGTATATGAGGCGGTACTCAAAATACAATATATTGGGGTAGGTGTCATCAAGTGCATACCCCACTTAGGTAAATTACTACTATGCATTATTTAGCATTCAAATATTTTATTTGTTTTTTAAGCCCCTTCTCCCAAATAAATTTGGCTTCATCAACATCCTCGTCTTTTATAACAAACCCTTTCCATAATCCTCGGAGAGGGATATTCTTTTTCCCTA
>Ga0156193_150_pt1 | contig 17054 bp, 20 predicted proteins | sample RifCSPlowO2_12_FD_107846 | JGI IMG/M metagenome (GOLD analysis project Ga0156193, IMG submission 107846) | Flavobacteria bacterium RIFCSPLOWO2_12_FULL_35_11
AAAATCGACAATTATGGGACGAAATTAAAATTTCAAATTATACATTTTCCCAAGTTTACAGCTCAACCTCCATTGGGAGCCAACCTAAATTAACGAGTATTGTATTGAACAGTGAATTAGATTCAATATTTATCGAACCTAAATATGCAAACAACATTCCCATAGAAGAGTTTATTTATTACGGCACTGTTGAGGATGTTTTTCAGTTCATAGAATGGATTACAGCTTATTATGAAGATATCATTAATTCTAATCAAAGTAATATGAAAGGTGCTGAATTTGCTATAACATATGATGAAACTAATCACTATCCTACTGAAATAAAGTGCAGAGGAAATTATTTTGAAACTGTTGATGGAGGGTTAAGTATACATATTATAATTAGTGATTTTGAAGTTAATCAATAGCAATATACTAATTGAGATAGATTAACTACATATAAGTTGTATATAATTTATACTCAAATCATATTTAGTACAAATCGACAAATATTCAATAATAATATGGCGACGGCGGAAAAATCTCCGATGTTGAAGTCGCACAAAACACAATTCAAAACCGTTGGCAACAATTCCACATAATACTTCAATTCAATAATTAAAAAATAAAAATTATGAAAAAATGGATTCTAATACTGTTATTAGCAAGTTTAACGATAAATTGTTCATATGATGATGAAGTCAATATTAATCAACAATTAATCGGAGAATGGAAATGGATTGAATCTTCTGGAGGAATTCAAGGAGAAATTTTAAACCCTCAAACAACAGGAGAAAATAGAAATATTGAAATTACTTCAGATAAAATTAAATATTATACAAACGGAATTTTGACATCAGAATTTGATTATTATTTACAAAAAGGAGAATCAATCAGGACTAATGAAAAGACAGATTTAATGATTTACGAGAATGACAGAAAACAATCAATAGTTCTGAATGGAAACAAGTTGATTTTATATGATGAGTGTTATGATTGCTACCAGAATGAATACATAAAAGATTAAAAACTGCTTGCAAGCCGTATATAATTTATGCTCAAATCGGATTTAGTACAAACTGACAAACATTCAATAAAAATATTGCTTCGGCGGAAAAATCTCCGATTTTTACGTCGCACAAATCATAATACAAACACGTTGTAAGCAAGCTGTCAGAAAAATGCAATGATAAATAAATCAAGATCTTTTATCATTTGACAAAGTTATGATAAGAAAATGCGATTATTTTATCATAATGAATTATCTTTGTAAAGAAAATTAACATTTCTATACATAATGGAATCTGAAAAATTAAAAAAGCTACCTCTTAAACAAGATATTGAAACAAAAAAAGTTCTTAAAAAATTAGCTTCAGCTCACAGAGCATTAGCTGAATTAAAAGGAATCGTTTCAAGTATTCCGAATGAAAATATTTTAATCAATACTTTAGGACTTCAAGAGGCTAAAGATAGTTCTGCAATTGAAAATATTATAACAACTCACGATGACATATTTAAAGCCGAATTAAATCTTGACGGTTTCAAATCATTAAATGCCAAAGAAGTTCAGAATTATATCTCCGCACTAAAAAAAGGATTTGGATTAATTACAAAAAATAAAATTTTAACTAATAATGATATAATTGCAATACAATCCGAATTAGAGAAGAACAATGCTGGATTTAGAAAAGTTCCAGGAACAGCTTTGAAAAATTCAACAACTGGAGAAATTATATACATACCACCACAAGATTATGATACAATTCTAGATTTAATGACAAATTTAGAACAATACATCAACGATGAAAGTATGTCTGAGTTTGACACATTAGTCAAAATGGCTATAATTCATTACCAATTTGAGAGTATTCATCCTTTTTATGATGGAAACGGAAGAACTGGGCGAATCATTAATGTATTATATTTAGTAATGAACGATTTACTAAATTTACCTGTTCTGTATTTAAGTCGTTACATTATTGAGCACAAAGCTGACTATTATAAACTATTACAAGAAGTCAGAGAAACTGACAACTGGGAAAATTGGGTGATATATATATTAGATAGTGTAGAACAAATTGCAAAAGAGACAATTATACTCATTGGGAAAATTAGAGATTTAATATACGAATACAAAAACTTATTGAGAAACAATTACAAATTTTATAGTCAAGATTTATTAAACAATTTATTCAAACATCCTTATACAAAAATTGAATTTATTGAGAACGATTTAGGAGTTTCGAGAATTACAGCTTCAAAATATCTTAATAGATTAGCAAAAGACAAAGTACTTAAAAAACAAAAATTAGGAACAGGAAATTATTATATTAATGAGAAATTGATTAAAATTCTAACTCTAAAAGAATAAGTACTTTGGCTAACAACGCATATAGCAAATTGCTTAATTCTTGCAAATAGAAAAATTTTAGTACATTTAAACTAATTAACAAATAGTGGAAAATTTCGGTTTTAAACCCGCAACTTGCCATATCCAAAACCGTTATTCCCCTAAAAAAAATGAAATTATATTCAGTATATTATGCAAGTGAAAAATTCTAAAATTTCTAAATAAAAAAATGTCTCAACTACTTAAATATAGAGAAAAATTAAATTTGACTCAAGAGCAGTTGTCTGTCAAGGCAAGCGTTTCTGTAAGAACAATTCAAAGAATTGAGGCTGGCAGAGAACCCAAAGGATACACATTAGAAGCATTGTCTAAAGCATTAGGTATTATTAAAGATGAATTACTTGAAAATAATAATGAACAACCTAAAAATAACAACCAATTAATTAAATTTATTAACCTATCCTCTTTATTCCTCATCTTTTTACCACTAGGAAGCATCATCACTCCGATCATAATTATGTATTGGAAAAAAGAAATTAACGCTATAACTAAGCAAATCGTTTCTATTCAAATTTTATGGACATTAGCTTTTCCTGTTATTGTATTGACAAGTGCTTTTGTAGGAAAATGGCTTTCTTTGAGTAATCAAATACTTCCATTGACAATGGTTCTGTTATTCGTTGCCAATTTGTATATTATTATACGTAATGCCGTGGAAATTAACAAAAACCAGAAACTTTTTATAGGTCTGAATTTCAGTTTTTTATAAACCTGTCGGCTAATTGTCACGTTATTGTCAGGCTTATTTGAGGCTTTTTCTTTGTTGAAAAATTTAATATTGCATCCATAAAAAATTAAACTTATTACACAATGAAAAAGTATTTATTATTCATCCCTTTATTATTTATCACTACACTGCTTACTGCTCAAGTTGACAGAAAATCAGATTTATACAAAACAATTATTTCAAAAGACAGTTTGCTATTTAATTTAGGTTTCAATACTTGTGACATTAGTCAATTCGAAAATTTATTAAGCGAAAAATTTGAATTCTTTCACGACAAAGACAGTATTTCAGATAAAGAACAATTTCTTCACAATCTTCGAAATGGTTTGTGTATCTCGCCAACAACATTCCAATCAAGAAGAGAACTATTGCCAGAAAGTACTGAAATTTACCCACTTTACAAAAGAGAAAAACTTTATGGAGCAATCCAAATTGGAGTTCATCAGTTTTTTGAAACAATAGAAAATCGAAAAGAAGTATTTGGAAGTTCTGCTAAATTCACTCATTTATGGCTTTTAGAAAATGGCGTATGGAAACTTACAAAATCTTTAAGTTACGACCATCAAATTAATTTGCTTGATATAACAAAATCATCAATTTTTGATGATGATAAAGAAATTGAAAAATGGCTTATCGAAAATAAAGTTCCAACTCTAGGAATTGGTTTAATTCATGATGGTAAATTGCAACAAGTTAAAGTATTTGGAGAGCTAAAAAAAGGAATTAGCGCACCATATAATACAATATTCAATGTTGCTTCATTAACAAAACCAATCACAGCAATTGTCACTTTAAAACTTGTTAGTTTAGGTAAATGGAATTTGGATGAGCCAATTTACAAATATTGGATTGACCAAGATATTGCAAAAGACCCAAATTTAAAGAAGCTAACAACAAGACATATTTTAAGTCATCAGACAGGTTTTACAAATTGGCGTGGTAATAATAAAGATGGAAAACTGCATTTTGAATTTAAACCAGGTTCAAAATATCAATATTCTGGTGAAGGTTTAGAATATCTAAGAAAAGCATTAGAAAATAAATTTCATAAAACACTTGACCAATTAGCAAATGAATTAATTTTTAAACCATTGCAAATGAATAATACCGAGTTTTTTTGGAGCAAAAAAACCGACGAAAGCAGATTTGCAATCGGATATAATAATAAAGCAATTGCATACGAAACCATAAAAAATAAAACTGCAAATGGTGCAGATGATTTATTAACAACAATTGAAGATTATGGTAAGTTTTTAGTTAGCGTTATGAATAGTGAAGGATTATCAAAGGAAGTTTTTGATGATATGACAACCAATCAAGTTGAAACTAAAAATGGAAAGTATTTTGGATTAGGTTTTGAAATTTACGATTTAGGTAATGGGGAAATTGCACTTTCACACGGTGGAGCAGACAACGGAGTTCAAACAATTGTATTTATATTTCCAAAATCAAAAAAAGGAATACTAATTTTTACAAATGTTGATGATGGTTATAAAGTTTATGAAAAATTACTAACTCATTATTTGGGTAAAAACGGAAAAAAAATAATTGAAATAGAAACAAAACAATAACTACGCACAACAATGGGTGAAAAAAATTGCTTAATTCAATAAAATAGAATGTTTCTAATACAAAAAAACAATATATTTAAACATCGGAAAAATACGGTTTCAAAATCGCAACTTTTCTTACCCTAAACCGTTGTCGCCAATGGTATGACGACCGCTTGGGAGTGAAAGAGTTAAGTTAACAAAGCAAACACTTAACAACGTTACTGGTAGCAACAAAAACAAATTTGAATGAAAATATGCTCAGACAACATAAAAGTATTTGACCAAAACACATTGGAATATGACCAATGGTTTGAGAAACATTCAACCATTTACCAATCGGAAATTTTGGTTATTCAACAAGCCATTCCAAAAAATAAAACTGGCATTGAAATCGGTGTGGGAACCGGTCGTTTTGCCAAACCTTTAAACATAAAATTCGGAGTAGAACCTTCCGAAAATATGGCAAGACTTGCTGAACAAAGAGGAATTAACGTTTACAGAGCCTATGGCGAAAATTTGCCTATTGAAAATGAAACCTTCGACTTTGCATTAATGGTGACAACGGTTTGTTTTCTTTCTGACTTTCCAAAAGCGTTTCCAGAAGTTCACCGCATCTTGAAACCGCAAGGAGAAATCATTTTAGCAATCATCGACAAAAATAGCGAACTCGGCAGGAAATATGAAACAGGAAAATCTTCAAACAAATTTTACAAAGACGCTCATTTTCATTCTACCGAAGAAATTACAGAATTACTGAAACAATCAGGTTTTGAAAAATTTGAATACTTGCAGACCTTGACAAAATTGAATAAAAATGAAATTGAAAAATCCATTAAGGGCTACGGACAAGGAAGTTTTGTAGTTATTAAAGCTGTTAAATGACCAGTTTCATTAACATACAATCCATTACAGAGATTTCAACTATTGAAATGGCAGAACGAAAAGGTATTGGGCATCCCGACACCATTTGTGATCACATTGCAGAACAAGTTTCCATAGCGCTTTGTAACTATTATCTTAAGAATTTTGGGAGTATACTGCATTATAATGTTGACAAAGCACTGCTCGTTGGAGGGAAATCAACCCCGATTTACAATGGTGGAAAAATTATAAAACCAATAGAACTGTATATTGCAGGAAGAGCCACCACGGAGGTAAAAGGAAACATAATTCCCGTTGAAGAAATTGCTATCAATGCCGCTAAATTTTGGCTCTCCAAAAATATACGCTTCTTAGATGTTGAAAAACACATCAGTATTATCCCGAAAATTAGGGCAGGAAGTAATGATTTAGTAGAACTCTTTCAGCGTTTTGGCAAAGGTGAGATTCCTCTCTCTAATGACACCTCGTTTGGGGTTGGTTATTATCCCTACTCCCCTATTGAAAAAAATGTGTTGGATATAGAAAACCTTTTGAATAACAAAAGCACAAAGGAAAAATTTCCATTCATTGGAGAGGATATCAAAGTAATGGGCGTGCAAAACAATCAAAAAGATCAATTCACCATTGCAATTGCCATCATTGATAAATTCATTTCCAGCATTGAAGACTATGCAAATAAAATAAATTCAATAAAAGAATTTATTAATACACAATTCGGTTTCATTAACGCAGAAATTCAAATTAACACGGCCGATAATTACAAAACAGAAAGTGTTTACCTTACTGTTACAGGCACAAGTGCTGAAGGCGGTGATGATGGACAAGTAGGTAGAGGAAACCGAGTGAACGGTTTGATTACTCCTTATCGCCCAATGAGTTTAGAGGCATCCGCAGGGAAAAACCCCGTGAGCCACATTGGAAAAATTTACAATCACTTTGCCTTTGATTTAGGCCGTGCAGTTGTTGAAAATAATTTTGCCGAAGAAGCAAATGTATTTATCGTCTCTCAAATTGGGAAACCAATCACACAGCCTCAACTTTTGAATATTAAACTGAAAAATAATTCTGTAGATAAAGAGCGAATTGCCAAATTTGCTACAGATATGCTAAATGAACTTCCACATTACTGGAAAAAAATAATCAATCAATGATAGTAAAGTGAAAACAAGATTACAAAAAAGAACCACTGGCGGTAACAGCGTGTATATGGCAATAGCGGGTGAAGTGGTAATTCGAAACTCAGTTCATCTAAAAAAACTTAGTGCTTAACGGAAAGGAAAGTGCTTCTAATCCGCTACTGCACATACACGCAAACCGGTACACAATTAAAAAAGAATGACAGAAATTAGTATTATGAAATAAATGACAATATCTTTGATAGTATCAAATGATAGTATCAAAATGAAACCACCTTACGACATTAATTCAAATATCTTAAAGTTAATAACTTCTATTTCAGAAAAAATAGGAGCGATTAATGCAAGTTTCCTAAACAAACCATCGCCAAAATTAAGGAAACAGAATAAAATTAAAACTATTCATTCTTCATTAAAAATTGAAGGAAACACATTAACTGAAGAGCAAATTACTGCTATTTTAGAAAATAAAAGGGTCATTGGTCCACAAAAAGATATTAAAGAGGTTTTAAATGCTATTGAAATTTATGAGAATTTGGAACAATTTAGTCCGCATAATGAGAAGTCATTTTTAAAAGCTCATCAAATTTTAATGAACGACCTCATTGAAAAAGCTGGTAAGTATAGAAAACAAGGAGTTGGAATTGTTAAAGGATCAAAAGTTGAGCATTTAGCTCCTCCTTTCGAAAATGTTCCATTTTTAATGAAAGACCTCTTTGATTACTTGAAAAATTCAGAGGAAATTGAATTAATTAAAAGTTGTGTGTTTCACTACGAAATGGAATTTATTCATCCATTTTTAGATGGAAACGGTAGAATGGGACGATTATGGCAAACTTTGATTTTAATGGAAAAATATCCATTGTTTGAGTATTTGCCTTTTGAGACACTTATCAGCAAAGACCAAGAGAAATATTATAGCGCTTTATCAGATAGCGACAAATCTGGAAAATCAACAAAATTCATAGAATATATGTTGAACGTTATTGATATTTCATTAAGTGAATTATTAAAATTTAATAACCGAACGCTGTTTGAAAAAGACCGACTTGAATATTTTATTTCTCTCAATAAAATTGAATTTACAAGGAAGGATTATATGGATATTTTCAAAGATATTTCTTCTGCGACAGCTAGTAGAGATTTGAAAAATGGAGTAGAAATTAAGCTTTTCAAAAAAATTGGAGAAAGGAATAAAACAAAATATAGATTAATAACTGGGCACAACAACGCACATAAAAAATTGCTTAATTGAACCAAATAGCATGATTCTAAAATTTAATTTTAATACATTTAAACATCGGAAAATTGCGTTTTCATAATCGCAACTTTTCATACGCTAAACCATTAAGAGTTATTTGAACTCGACTAAATAAATATAAAAACAAAATGAAAAAAAAACTGCTAATTCTTTTTATTACAATTTCAAATATTAATTGCTATTCACAAATTTCTTTCGAAAAGGGATATTATATCAATAATTCTAATCAAATAATAGATTGTCAAATAAGAAACATAGATTGGAGAAACAATCCAACTGAATTTGAATATAGGCTATCAGAAAACAATGAAGCCCAAAAGACAACGATAAAATCAGTCAAAGAATTTGGTATTTACAACACTTCAAAATATATTAGAAAAACTATCAATATTGACAGGTCAAGTGACAACATCAATAATTTGAGTAATGACAAAAATCCAATTTTCAAAGAAGAAGAACTTTTTTTAAAAGTATTGGTTGAAGGCAAGTCAAATTTATATGAATATGTCGACGGTAATTTAAGTAGATACTTTTACAATGTGGAAAATTCTAATATTGAACAACTAATTTTTAAAAGTTATAAAAACCCTGAAAATAATATTGTCAAAAATAATAAATTTAGACAACAGTTATGGAATGATTTGAAATGTCCAAACTTCAAAATGAGTAAAATTCAAAATATCGAATATAAAAAAAATGATTTGGTAAGATACTTTACTGAATACAGTAAATGTCATAATGCTGAATTAATTAATTTTGAAAAAAAAGAAAAAAAAGATTTATTTAATTTAACACTTAGACCTCGTATAAATAGTTCATCATTTACAGTAGAAAACTATGCTACAGAATCCAGGAATACTGATTTCGGAAATAAAACAAGGTTCGGATTTGGAATTGAAGCAGAATTTATTTTGCCTTTTAACAAATACAAATGGAGTATTTTAATTGAGCCAACCTATCAATATTATAAATCTAAAAAATCAACTGATGTAAACAATGTTTCAGGCGGGAAACTTGTAGTAGAAGTAGACTACAATTCTATTGAAGCTCCTATAAGTTTAAGGCATTATTTTTTTCTTAATAATAATTCTAAAATTTTTGTAAACGCTTCTGTCATATTTGATTTAAGTTCAAAATCATCAATTGAATATACTAGAGATGATGGTTCACATTTAAACTCATTAGAAATTAACCCACTAAAAAACAACTTGGCTATAGGGATAGGTTACAAGCATCATGATAAATATAGTTTAGAGATAAGATATCAAACTAAAAGAGAAATTTTAGGGGACTATGCATATTATAGTTCAAACTATAAAACATCATCAATAATATTCGGATATTCATTATTTTAAAAATTGAAATGTAAGTAATAGGTCTCGCTAAATTAGTTAACAATGGCTTAAAAAAATTGCTCAATCCAACTAAATAGAATGATTCTAAAACTTAATATTAATACATTTAAAAATCGAAAATTGCGTTTTCAAAATCGCAACTTTTCATATTTTAAATCGTTGTAACCAATTATGAAAAAACTAAAATTCACTTATAATATATTTCTGATTTTCCCATTATTTTTATTCGGTCAAACTGAATCAGAAATTGAAAAAGTACCCGATTTTATGATCTCCCAAATTTCTGTCGTAAAAAAAGATACATTGCAAAGTATATGTTTTTGCTTTGATGAATCTGATAAACAAATTTACGATGAGAATTTGAATAATCTCAAAAACGTGAAGTATTGTAAAGTTTTTGAAAAAAAATATATTAAAGGGGTTGGTGGCTATTGGATTTACGAAATGTTTTTAGATAAAGATACAGTTTCCAAATTTGTTGCAGATTATAATAATATAGATAATGCTAATTGGTTGATGAAAAAATATAAGAATAATGTGATTATTTCCGAAAATAAAATTAAAGTAACCGATAGTGTAGTTGGAACTTCGACAATGTATATGGGAAGTATGGTTCTCAAAAAGAAAAAATCAATCATTCGTCATTATTTGAAAACTGAAATTGTGGATTAACTGGTTACAACACCGTATATAATTTATGCTCCAATAAGATTTAGCCCAAACTGACAAATTCTTGATTGACTTCCAATCGATTAAAATTGAAACTTGAAAATATAAGATTTAAGCACAATTGTTAAATTTAAAGTTGAAGTACCTAGCGAGTATACATTATCCAAATCAGGCTCATTATACCTACAATAATGGAGAGCGCCGGAATAAAAAATAGATGCCTAATTACCTTTTTAAAAGCAGATAAATAGCATATTAGAGGCATTCCAATTGCTCCAATTATAAATAAAGCTGACGGAATAGAAACTTCCTGTTCAATATCTAAGACTTTAGCAGTGCCAACAAATGCCATATTTATAAAGGCAATTCCGAAAAAAGATATATGACCAAGTCGTGTCATTCTCCTAATCCAGGATCCGTAGCCCCCTAACCAATCTCCCTTGTGAAAGAAAAGTCCCTGAATAGCGCCAAAAACGCCTCCTAACAGCATGCCTATCCATGCTGCATATAAGTTGATCTCTGTCATAATATTAAGGTTTATATTCTATCCCTATCCTTTATGCAGGTTCCTTCTTGCCAATTGAATAATAACATTCAAGCATCAGTATAAACATGATAAAATCAATGACTCCAAACAGCGCTAAAAAAAGTACGTGAGGTATGTCTCCAATAATGAAATAATAAAAGGTTACTGCACAATAACCAAGCTTGTACAATACCCCAATCAGGATTAGGTCACGATTTTTTTGTAAGTCTCCTTTATAGATCAAATAATATGCTATCCCAAGAATAAGCACGTAAACACCTATTAAAGTAAGATACCCGTCAAACTCCGGTAATTTTTCAGGTATGCCAAGAAATTCAAAAGTCGACTTGGTAAAGAACATAAAAATAATACCTAAAATAATATCATAAACAGCTACCAGCAAGAACAAGCCTTTGTAGTATTTCAATCTAGATTCGCTCATAATATATTAATTTAAATTATTAATCAAACTTTTCTTATATTAAAGATACAAATATTGTTGCATTGTTTAGTCACTAGATTATAATTTAGAATAATTATAAATAATTGATTATCAAAGGTTTTACAAAAAAAATTCTGTCATTTTAGATAGGGATTTTAACTTAAAAAATGTAACTTTGAGAGGGTGAGATTATCTTACATTCAAAAAACCATCCTATGATGAAAGAATACAAGGTAATATTAATAGCCATGAGTGGCGTTAGGGTGGTCAATGAAAAACTATTGAACACCGGATTAACCTTGCCAGGATTTGTTGACAGAAGCAGGGTAATCGCCAGCTTACCAAGTCTTGGTTTATTAACATTGGCGGCACACACCCCAGAGAATTGGGAAGTAATCTATAAAGAATTGGATACTTACACTGAAGATAATATTAGAGAAATATTGAATGAAGAACCTGATATTATCGCTTTTTCTTCCTTAACGGCGAGAATTTATGAAACCTATGAATTATCAGCACGATTCAGAAAAGAAGGAATAACGGTTGTTTTGGGCGGATTGCATGTTTCTGCACTTCCGGATGAAGCGGCTAAGCACGCGGATGCGGTAGTACAGGGAGAAGGGGAAATTTGTTGGAAAGTATTACTCACGGATTATCAGCATAACGCTTTGAAACCATTGTACAGTTCGCTGTCTGATTCCAACTATATTTTTCATCTAAAGGATGCAAAAGTCCCTAAATACGAACTGCTTGATATTGCCAAATACAACCGATTAACCATCCAAACCACAAGGGGATGCCCGCTCCATTGCAATTTTTGCGCCGCATCAAAAACCATTAGCGCCTATAAAAAGAAGCCTATAAAATTAATTAAAAAAGAACTGGACAAAATCTTTGAAATATGGGATCAACCCTTCATAGAACTGGCCGATGACAATACTTTTGTTGATAAAAAATGGTCGAAAAAATTGCTAAAGCTTTTTGCCAACTATAATATAAAATGGTTCACTGAAACAGATATTTCTATCGCTTATGATGATGAATTGTTAGCGCTATTGGCCAAGTCAAATTGTGTGCAAGTTTTGATTGGCTTAGAATCTGTTAATATTGAAAGCATCAAGGGGTTGGATAAAGGGTGGAAATATAAACATTTTAATAATTATTCAAAGGCTATTGATAAGATTCAGTCTTATGGAATAACTGTAAACGGTTGTTTTGTGTTAGGTTTTGATTCTGATACAAAAGAAACATTTTTGGAAACTGAAAAATTTATCAAAGAATGCAACCTGTCAGATGTTCAAATTACCATTTTAACTCCTTTCCCTTCTACTAATCTTTATCTTCAACTTAAAAGCGAAGGAAGATTACTGCCCAATTATTGGAATAAATGTACCTTGTTTGATGTTACCTATATTCCTAAAAACTTTACGGTTGAGGAGTTAGAAAATGAATTTCAAAATTTAATGACTAACATATATTCTGAAGATCTTGTAAAAAAGAGAAAAATGAAATTCAAACAGACATTGTTAAATAGAAGCAAGCTAACCATAAACTAATTTTGTTAAGCATAAATCAACACCTGCACTCCATCATACAATTCATTATCCAAACGAAAGATTTATTTAATTCAACAATTTTTATTGCAGCAATAATTACTGTTTAAAAGCGAATGACAACATAGCTAAAAAACAGTTATTCGCAAGTCTATAATTTCGATTTTAAAATGTAATGTGCTTAAAAATAGATGATTAATTTTATTACAAAAAATTATTAATCACATTTAATACATGGTTTATCGCCATAACCATGGCTAGCAGCCCATTGCAAACAGGCATCTTTAGTTGAAAAACATGGAAGATTTAAATCCAAACTTTCAACTCTCCAAGGACTAGAAGAAGAACATCCCTCTCCACAAAATTTTATATCAATATCATCCACAAAATTATCACCGCTGCACGTACCTAAGAAAAAAGCTAAAATGAACAATCCAATTAGACTATGTCTATTTTTTTTCATAATCATATAGTTTTATATTAATTGCTAATAATACACTATTCACTTCAAATTTACCCATTGCTAATGCAATGAAAAATGATATTGATTAGCCAAATCCTATGATATTGATCAGTCCAGATATTTCTTTCAGAAAAGAGAAAAATATCTGACTATCGAAAATTGAATTATTAAACAAAACTGGCCATTTGGCAAAAAATTAAATTTGACTGAAATTAAAAGAATTAAACATTTTGCCGGTGATTATATTTTAAAATCTGATAAAACACAATTAACAATCAACACTCAATTGATTGATGAAAAGTCTCTTTTGGATATAAAAACTGAAATGAAAAAACTGAATGTTGAATGGAATTAATAAACATTTTCAAACACCGGCAATCTTCTCACAAACCTTCAAAAAAGATAAAAATAATGTAAAAAGCTCCTTTTAAGGGGATTTTGTATTAATATGGTTTGCTGTTTTTAAGTTTTAATAGAACTAAAAAGGAACATGTTTTTATTAATTGAACTCTTTTTTGTATTTTTATTTGAATTAATTGGAAAGGCTTTTTTACCTAATTTTATATTGATATGTTTATAAAACTATATCTTATCTCGCTGCCCGTTTTCTTCATTATAGATATGGTATGGCTTGCACTTGTGGCAAAAGGATTTTACGCCAAACAAATTGGATTTCTTATGAGGCCTGATATCAATTGGGCGGCGGCAATTATATTTTACCTGCTTTTTATTGTTGGCTTGGTGCAATTTGTCATCACTCCTGCTTTAGAAAAAAATTCTTGGATGCATGCGCTGTTATTTGGCGCATTGTTTGGGCTAATTACTTATGCAACGTATGATTTAACAAATCTTGCCACCTTAAAGGATTGGCCGCTTTTAGTCACCATTGTTGATTTAATCTGGGGCGCGGTGCTCGCTGCGGCAGTTTCTTCCATCACTTACTTTATTGCGGTTAAAATTGGATTGTAAATTTGCTCGTTATGTTAAATTGCCTTTGAAATAAAACACGATGCAAAAAACAACCTTCAAAATATCAAAAATGGATTGTCCGTCCGAAGAGCAACTTATACGGATGAAACTTGACGGGCTGTCCAATATTAAAATGCTGGAGTTTGACATTGCGAACCGACTGCTCCATGTTTTTCACACAAACAATAACGACGCTATTTTTAAGCAACTGGACGAATTGAAGTTTGACACAGCGCTAGTTTCATCAGTTTCGGTTAAAGATTTTAAGCTTGTTGACAATTTAGCGAATGAAAGAAAACTTTTATGGCAAGTTTTGGCCATCAACTTTTTCTTTTTTGTGTTGGAACTTTTAACTGGTTTTGTTTCCAATTCGATGGGTTTGGTGGCCGACAGTTTAGACATGTTTGCCGACAGTATTGTTTACGGTTTGGCATTATTTGCGGTTGGCGGAACTGTTTTTCTGAAAAAAAATATCGCAAAAGCAAGTGGTTATTTTCAATTGGTGCTTGCTGTTTTGGGATTTACGGAAGTCATTAGAAGATTTTTAGGTTTCGGAGAAATCCCAAACTTTCAGACGATGATTTATATCTCAATCCTTGCGCTTATTGGCAATGCCACCTGTTTGTATTTGCTTCAAAAAAGCAAGAATAAAGACGCCCATATGCAGGCAAGCATGATTTTTACCTCCAATGACGTAATTGTAAACTTTGGCGTTATTGTAGCGGGCGGACTTGTTTATTTCACAAACTCCAAACTTCCCGATCTTGTGGTTGGAACCCTTGTTTTTATTTTGGTGGGAATCGGCGCCTTTAAAATTTTAAAACTTTCGAAATAACCGCTACCCTATTTCCTGGCACAATTCAATTAAAACGCCATTGGTGGATTTTGGGTGCAAAAAAACCACCAGTTTATTGTCGGCACCTTTTTTGGGAATTTCGTTTAAAACCACGAATCCGGCTTCTTTTAATCGTGTCACTTCACTTAAAATATCGTCAACGGCAAAAGCGATATGATGAACGCCTTCCCCTTTTTTTTCAATAAATTTAGAAATCGGGCTGTTTTCGTTGGTGCCTTCCAACAATTCAACTTTGTTTGAGCCCAATTGAAAAAAAGAAGTTTTTACGCCTTCGCTTTCCACTTCTTCCGTTTTATAATGCGGTTTTCCAAAAAGTGCCGCAAATATCTCATTCGATTTTTCCAGGTCTTTTACGGCAATACCAATGTGTTCAATTTTATTCATTTTGAAAGTTGAAAAGTTAAATGTTATTCGTTAAAGATAACTTAAAATCATAAATCGACAAATCGTAATTCTAAAATCGTAATTCAATCTGCGTTAGGGTTTGAAGTGAAAATCCTTTTTTGAGGTTTTTCACCGAAAAAAAGATTGTAACGAAAAGCCCGACCCGCAGGGTAACGCCCAAAAATAACTAGCTATAAATTGCTGTACCTATTAGAATTAAGCCAATGTTTCCAAAACAATCAAATACAAAAACGAAATTTATGTATATTTAAATACTATTTTTGCAGTATGGAAACAAACAGACAAAAAAAAATTGCAGGTGTTTTACAAAAAGATCTTGCCGATGTTTTGCAACACGCTGCACAGGATGGAATGAAAGGGATTATTATATCTGTTACTAAAGTGCTTGTGACTTCCGATTTATCGAACGCGAAAGTGTACATCAGCGTTTTTCCGCAGGATAAAAGAGACCTCATTCTTAAAGGTCTTCACGAAAATACGGCCACCATTCGTTATGAAATGGCAAAACGCACCAAGGAACAGTTAAGAAGAATGCCCGAACTCTTTTTTTATATGGATGACAGTTTGGATTATATTGAAGATATTGACAATGCATTAAAAGGCAAACAGGAAAATCCGATTACAAATCCTGACATTTTAAACGAACGCAAAAAGCGATAATTTGAATTTTTCCTTATACATAGCCAAGCGGTATTTATTTTCAAAAAGCAGCAACAACACCATCAATATTATCACTTTTATTGCCGCTGTTGGCGTAATTATTGGAACTTTGGCTTTGTTTATTGTGCTTTCGGGCTTTTCCGGATTGCGGACTTTCAGCATTGGTTTTTTAAACACTTCGGATCCCGATATTAAAATTACCGCCGTAAAAGGAAAATCGTTCGATTTCAACAGCAAGATTGCATCGCTTATCAACAATCAAAATGGTATCGCTTCCTATTCAAAAGTCATAGAAGAACGCGCTTTTTTCGATTTCAATGAAAAAACCCATATTGCCTATATTAAAGGTGTCGATTTAAATTATGCAAAAGTGAACCGCATGGACACCACCGTTTATTCCGGCACTTGGCTCAATAAAGAAATTCCGTCCGGTGCGGTTGTAGGCAACGGAATTTCAAACTTATTGTCGATTGGCGTTTATGATTTTTTGGAGCCCTTAAAAATTTACGTTCCAAAACCGGGAAGCGGCTATATCACCGATCCCACCAACGCTTTTACCAAGATTAACACCACACCCATCGGCGTTTTTGCTTTGACCGACGATATCGATAAAAAATACGTTTTTATTTCTTTGGAATTGACCCAGGAACTGTTGAATTACAATCCGACACAAATTTCGGCCATTGAATTAAAAGTCAAGAACAGCGAAGAACGGGCGGAAATTATAGCACAACTCAAAAATAATTTGGGACCCGGATTTAATGTTGAAACCCGAGAGCAGTTAAATGCCCTGTTTTATAAAATGCTGAATACAGAAAATTTGGCTTCCTACTTAATATTTACGCTGATTTTAATTATCGCGTTGTTCAACGTGATTGGCGCCATTATTATGATGATTTTGGACAAAAGAGACAACCTCAAAACCTTGTACAGTTTGGGTGCCACCATTAAAGAAATTAAACGCATTTTTATTTTTCAGGGTTTTTTGCTAACATTATTCGGACTTACGATTGGGCTAACAGCCGGAATTGTGCTGGTGTTGCTTCAGAAAAAATATAGCTTATTTATGATTACCCAGCATTTGGCCTATCCGGTTGAATTTACCTATTTAAATGTATTAACGGTACTTGTGACCATACTTGTCTTGGGATTGCTGGCCTCGAAAATTGCCAGCAGCAGAATTTCTAAAAAAATAGTTGAGTAAAATG
>Ga0156193_164_pt2 | contig 16710 bp, 16 predicted proteins | sample RifCSPlowO2_12_FD_107846 | JGI IMG/M metagenome (GOLD analysis project Ga0156193, IMG submission 107846) | Flavobacteria bacterium RIFCSPLOWO2_12_FULL_35_11
TAATCCAGAAATGTGTACAAAATGTTCTTTGTTCGAACCATCTTCTTTTATGAATCCAAATCCTTTAGCTTCATTGAAGAATTTTACTGTCCCTTTACTCATCTTTAAAAAATTTTAAAATAATATTAGCGACAAATGTAATAATTAATTTTCAAATTCCCAATTTTTTGAAAAAATATTTTTTATCAAGCAACACGCTTGTAAACTACTGCCTTATACCTTGTTACCTGATGCTTGACAAAATACTTTTTTGCTATAATAAGCTAAAATTTGTTTGTGAATTGTATGGCTATTTTTGATTTGGTTTGAAAGATGTTGGTTACCTTTATGCCTTTTCAAAAAGCCAATTTTTACTTTTCTACTGGAAATTTTCCCGTTTGCCCCCATTCCGACCATGAGCCATCATATAGCACATTTTTATTTTCGGAAATCAGTTCGCTTGCCAATAAAATGATGCAGGCAGTAATTCCGGAGCCGCAAGTGAAAGCCAAGGGTTGATTTTCAATATTTAAATTTTTGAAAATTTTGGTCAGTTCATTCTTAAGTTTCATTTTTCCTTGATGCAACACTTTTTCAAACGGAAGATTTATGGAATTTGGAATGTGGCCGCCTGCCATATTTTCCCTTGGCTCAGGAACCACCCCGCAAAATCTTTCTTCAGATCGGGCATCAATTACCTGAAATTTTTTTGAATCAATATTTTCCAACAAAGCGTTGGAATCAATCACCAAAGCAGGTTTATATTTCGCTGTGAAATTTCCTGATAAAGTTTCATTTTTACGAATTGGTTCCGTTGGTAAATTTTCACTTTTCCAGGCAGACAATCCGCCATCCAAAACAGCAATTTCGGAATGTCCCATTACCTTGAACATCCACCAGACTCTCGGACTCGTGTAAACGCCTAAATTATCGTACACAACAATTAAACTCTCCTTATTAATCCCTAATTTTCGGCATTCCTCTTCAAAAACCCTTTCGCCGGGAATCATATTTGGAATTGAATTTTCCTTGTTTAAAAACACGGTTTCCATATCAAATTGGCGGGCGCCTTTAATTTGGATATTCGTAAATTCGGGTATTAAATTGGATTTATTTTCCCTCGGGCTCGCGTCTAAAATAACCAGGTTTGGGTTTTCAAGATTTTCAAAAAGCCAGGTTGCGGAAACTACCGGATTTAAATTCATATCAGCGTTCATATTAAAAAAGTCTTAATGCAGGCGATAAATTTCCCTGATATCTTCCAGTATTTTTTCAAAATCAATTTTTAAATCGATCAATTCCCCTGAATGAATATCAAAAACCCAACCATGAACCGTGATCCGTTTTTCAAGCAATGCTTTTTGGACATCGGCAGTTTTTAGCACATTTACACATTGTTCCTGCACATTTAATTCTACAAGCCTATTGTATTTTTCATCTTCACAGGCTATAAAATCGAGTTCTTTTCTGTGTAATCGGTACACATCGCGTATATTCCTTAACCACGGATTCAAAATTCCCAAATCCGCCGATTGCATAGCGGCTTTAACCCCGTTGCAATAATAATGTCCGCAAATAACCAAATGTTTTACTTTTAGGTGACTTACCGCATAATTGATGACCGACATCACATTTAGATCGGTATTGGGAACCATATTGGCTATGTTCCTATGAACAAATACTTCGCCTAGCTGAACGCCCATCAGTTCTTCTGCAGAAACACGACTATCTGAACAGCCTATATATAAAATTTCGGGATTTTGGCCTGATGACAAGTTTTTGAAATAATTCTCGTCGATATTAAGCCTTTCTTCAATCCATTTTTTATTGTTGCTGAAAATTTTTTCGATGTTCAATTTGCTGTATTTTTTTTAAATTATTCCTTTACTTTTTTTGCTGGTATTGGTTCTCCATTTTCAAAATATTCCCAATTTCCAGCCTTTTGATCATTTTCATAATTGCCTTTACGAATAAGTTTTCCCGCTACATTGTAATATTTTGCGGATCCGTGCAATTTACCGTTTTCGTACTGCAAATCATCCAATAAGATTCCTTCTGAGGAATAACGAAGCACATTTCCGTGCAGCAGCCCATTTTTAAATGTCAACACTTCCGTTATTTTTCCAGGCGCAAAATAAGTTGTGGCTGTGCCGTGAAGCAAGCCGTTTTCGTAATTTTCTTCAGAAATAATTGTTTTTCCGTCTGTATTATAATAGATCCATTTACCAATCCGGTTTTTACCGCTCATGGCACCTTCACTTTCCAACTTTCCTCCTTCATAAAAATAACTTACTTTGGCATTATCACTGCCTTCTGTATATTTTTTTACAAGTATTGGATGTTCCGAATTCAGTTCGGCATAGTAGTTAAAAACGCCTATTTCCTTGCCTGCTTCAAACTGGCCTTCATAACGAATATTCTTATTGTCGTAATATTTTTTCCAAACGCCGGTGCGTCTTCCCTGCTCATCCAACTGATTTATTTTTTCCTGGGCCATTGCGGTTCCAGACACCAATAATATCAGAAAAAAGTACAAACCTTTAAATTGTAGCATTTTCATAATCCTTTATATTTATTCAACTTTTACGGTATTTGCCCAATCATATAATATTTGGTATTGATTCTCCGTCAGTTTTGCATCCTTATGAATCAACAAATAACTTTTCAAAGGCATTTCACGCTCATTCAACACTTCTTTTATATCTTTTAAAATATGTTCTTGCTGGTCTTTGTTATAGGTGGTCCATTCAGAAAAATTCAAATTTTCTTTTCCTTCCTTCACATGTTGCGCCAAATACCACGATGCCGGAGCAATTTCGCTGTACCAAGGATATTTTGTGGAATTTGAATGACAGTCTGCACACGATGTCTCGATAATTTTAGTCACTTCAACCGGGATTTCCATGACCGTGCTCATCGCATTCATTTCATTTTTTGAATCATTTTTTTCAGGTCTTACAAATTGAATTAAAATGAATGCCACCAATATTACTAAAAGTACTTTTTTCATAGATTATAGTTTTAAAATTTCCTGTAATTGTTCGTCTGTTATCAATAGCAATTTGGGCTTAACCAATCTTGGCGTTAATTCTTTCCATTTGCTGTTTTGTTTAAAAATATTTTTAAATATGGCTTTTGCCTCGTTTAGCTCGCCATTATTCGCCAAAGTTACGGCATACCAATATTTCATTTCCAAATTATCGGGATTTAATTGTTGTGCTTTCATATAATGTTCCTTCGCCAATTTATTGTCGCCAACTTCCACCGCCAAATCCCCTTTATTCATAAAATCATAAGCGGTATGGATGGTAAGCAACCTGCGCATTTCCTTTAACGGATTTTCGCTGTCTTCCACGCGCAAATCTACCGTTTTATCTTCCCAGCTGTTTCCGGTTGACTTAGCTTTAACAACCAAAATTGCTGCAGATTGTTTGCCGCGAATATCGCCGCCTTCATTTTGGGCCGCTTCCATAGCCGCCAACATGCGTTCAGCCAAGGTTCCCGTTGATTTTTTAAAAGCTTCAGCCATTGCAGACCACACGGTGTTTTTATCCATTAAATTTGCCTGAACCGAAAAATTATCACCAACAATATGTCCAGCCGCTTCAATGCAGTTTTTCCCTGTATATGCTTCCACATTGCCATGAATATCCAATATTGCCAACTGGCGAACATCTCGGCCTTCATCAATTTCCAATAAGGTTTCCACCGCCATTTTTGGCGTCAAACCATTTTCCAGCAAACTTAAGCCTCTTGGGCCAAATGACGGATTCACAAACGATTGCGTGGCAACAACACCAACTCCTGCTTGTCCCCAAGTTACCGTACTGCCTACAGAAAACCAATGCGATTGCACCGCAACGCCCATTTCACCGGTAACCGTGTCTCTGGCCACTATGGAAAAAGTGTGCGCAAACGGTTGTTTTTTTGAATAAACTTGTTGAGAAATAACTGGAAGACTTGATAAAAATGTCATAACTATCAGAATTGAAGACCTCATAATATGTGAATTTTAAAAATTTAAAGATATTATTTTCTTTTTGTAAATTTAGGCATAATTTTTTTTGATTATGGAAATTTCGAATTTTTGGTTTTACACCATTATGATTGTGGTGATTTTGCATATAATTGTTGGGTTTGGCTATTTGCTATATAAATTGTCGCCGAAAAAAAAGATAAAAAAGACGATGGGCAATAGCCAATAAATGCACTCCTAATGAAGTTTAACAACAAAAGTTAACATATTATTCTTTTGTCTCAATCTCCATTTTTTTACTTTTTACTTTTTACTTTTTATTCAAACTATAATTTATTTGATTAATTTTACACCTTTCAACATAAAACTAAAAAATGTCCTTAACAAATTTGAATGCCATATCGCCAATTGACGGCCGATACCGAGACAAAGTTGCATCTTTGGCGCTGTTTTTTTCAGAAGAAGCACTTATTAAATACCGCGTAAAAGTAGAAGTTGACTATTTTATTGCTTTATGTGAAATTCCGCTTCCGCAATTGGCAGATTTTAATGGTTCACTTTTTAATGAATTAAGAAAAATATATACCAATTTTTCTACGGATGATGCGCAAAAAATTAAGGATATAGAGAAAATTACGAATCACGATGTTAAAGCCGTGGAATATTTTATCAAAGAAAAATTTGACGCCTTACAACTACATAAATATAAGGAATTTATTCACTTCGGATTGACTTCCCAAGATATTAACAACACGGCAATTCCACTATCTTTAAAAGACGCTTTTGAAGCTGTTTATGAGCCGGAATTGAAATTGCTTTTAGACAAATTGAATCAGTTGGCCAACGATTGGGCGGAAATTCCTATGTTGGCAAGAACGCACGGCCAACCAGCGTCTCCAACACGTTTGGGAAAGGAAATAGCCGTTTTTGTTGAACGTATTGAACAGCAACTAAAACAACTGAAAAACATTCCTTTTGCCGCAAAATTTGGTGGTGCAACAGGAAATTACAATGCGCACAAAGTGGCGTATCCTACAATGGACTGGAAAACTTTCGGGACCCATTTTGTAGAAAATGTTTTAGGATTGCACCATTCTTTTCCAACCACGCAAATTGAACATTACGATCATTTGGCTGGAATTTTTGATGCGTTAAAGCGAATCAATACCATTCTTATAGATTTTGACAGGGATGTTTGGACCTATGTTTCTATGGATTATTTCAAACAAAAAATTAAAGAAGGCGAAGTGGGATCTTCTGCCATGCCACATAAAGTGAATCCAATCGATTTTGAAAATTCTGAAGGAAATTTAGGAATTGCGAATGCCATTTTTGAACATTTGTCGGCAAAATTGCCACTTTCCCGTTTACAACGCGATTTAACCGATTCAACCGTTCTCAGAAATATTGGCGTTCCTTTTGCCCACACCATTATCGCCTTCAATTCAACGTTAAAAGGGCTGAACAAATTAATCATCAACAAAGAAAAATTTGCCGAAGATTTGGAAAATAATTGGGCGGTGGTTGCTGAAGCCATTCAAACAATTTTGCGTAGGGAAGCGTATCCAAATCCCTATGAAGCCTTAAAAGGATTGACAAGAACCAATGAAAAAATCACCCAAAAATCGATGGCCGATTTTATAGATGGCTTAACCGTTTCAGACGCCATCAAAAAAGAATTAAAAGCCATAACACCAAGTAATTACACTGGAATATAATGAAAAATATCATCCTTTTATCTTTGTTGCTTTTAGCACTATTTTCTTGTAAAAATAATGAGCCGGATCCAGATCGTTTTAAATCGGGAACTTTTGAAATTCCTGCCGGAAAAGGTTATGAAAAAACCATTATTATCAGGAAAGATTCTCTTCAAATCGAAAAATATGAAGACCGGATCGACACGCTTTCCATCTCATGGAAAAACAATTTTAATTACACCCTTAAAATGTTGCATCCAAAAACCGCCATTGATGAAGATCCCATCCATATAAAAATCACAAGCATCAAAGACAATTCCTATGAATTTGAGGCCGTGATCGGAAATTCAAACTATGTACAAAAAGGGGAAATAACAAAAAAATCAAACTAAAAAACCATGGAAATATTTTTACACGCAGATGCCTGGATTGCACTTTTGACGCTTACTTTTTTAGAAATCATTTTAGGAATTGACAATATCATTTTCATTTCAATTGCCGCAGCCAAACTCCCTGAAAAACAAATAAAAAAGGCCACCAGAATTGGTTTGGTCTTGGCAATGCTCTTTAGAATTGGGCTTTTGTTTGGTATTTCTTATTTAATATCCATGAAAAATCCATTCTATTCTGTTGATTTATCCTGGTTAAAATTCGGAGTAACCGGTCAAAGCGTCATTTTAATTTTAGGCGGACTCTTTTTATTGTACAAAAGCACCAGCGAAATTCGAGATAAAGTTGAAGGCATTGAGCACGATCCTGCCACTCCAAATAAAATTAAGCATTCAACGCTGAAAGGGGTGGTGATACAAATTGTGATGATTGACATCGTTTTTTCCTTTGATTCAGTTTTAACCGCTGTGGGTATGACCAATGGAATTCCCGGAGCCTTACTTATAATGATAACCGCCGTGGTAATTTCCATGTTAATAATGATGGTTTTTGCATCGCCGGTAGGACGATTTGTAAATGCGCATCCAACCATTCAAATGCTGGCATTGTCATTCTTAATTTTAATTGGTTTTATGCTGATTACTGAAGGTGCCCATTTGTCACATGCAGAAATATTTAATCAGCAAGTTGGTGCCATTCCAAAAGGATATTTATATTTTGCCATTGCATTTTCTTTGGGTGTTGAAGCCTTAAACATGAAGGTGAGAAAAGGAAAACACATCATCAAGGTTAGCGAAACAACTATTTTTGAAGAAAAACCGAAAGATAACGAAACATCTCCTCAATAATTCGGAATTTTTTAAGGTATTCAATACCATTTTGGTTTGTTCAACTTTCGTGAAATCCAAATAGCAATCAGGGAATTATCCCAAACATCTTTTATAAACTTATTTAACAAAAACCCCTAAATTTAGGGGTTTTTGTAGTTTTATTTAGCGTTTAACTGAACATATTGCTTAAAATCATTTTATTATTAAAGCAATTTTAGTAATTTAATGGGTATGGAGTAATCATGAAACATCATGTCATAAATGTTACATATCACTGTAACGTTTATTACTGCGTTACGTTTCAGCCCCAATTACTTTTGCGCCAATAAAAAATAAAACTATGCAACTAAAAAAAAGTGTATTCATTGGAATTTTTCTTTTTAACGTATTAATTATTAATGCGCAACAAGAAATAATATCTCTTGACGAAGTGTTGGTAAAAGTTGAAAAGAACAATTATACCATTAAAATTTCAGACCAAGATTACCAAGCCGCCAAGGCCGATTTCAATCAGACAAATTCCGTTTTTTTACCCAATATTTCCATTTCCCATACGGCGATTACAACTACAAATCCGTTGATGGCTTTTGGCTCAAAATTAAATCAGGAAATATTGACCCAAGCCGATTTTAATCCGGCACTTTTAAATGACCCAAATGAAATTAAAAATTTCGCCACTAAAATCGAAATTCAGCAACCTATTTTTAATGCGGACGGATTGTTTATGCGCAAGGCTGCAAAAGCAAAAATGAATGCGGTCGAATTGCAGTCGGACAGAACAAAAGATTATATAAAACTTGAAGTTGTAAAAGCCTATATGCAATTGCAAGTTGCTTATAAAGCGGTGGAAGTTTTGGAAAAAGCCAAAGAGGCCGCGCTTGAAAACAAAAAAATTGCCGACAATAATTTTAAACAGGGTTATATGCAAAAGGCCGATATTTTATCGGTGGAAGTTCATATGACTGAAGTTGAAAATCAGTTGTTAAGTGCCAAGAGCAGCGTGCAAAATGCCTCAGACAACCTAAAATTTTTAATGGGCGAGCAAAATGAGTCGGTTTTAAAACCTTCCACAGAATTAAAAGCGGAACTGGATTTGGCCATTTATAATGAAAACCTTTCCCAAAACAGGGCGGATATTGACGCGATGCAACAAAGTACAGAAGCTTACAACAATCTACATAAAGCAAATAAAATGGGCTATTTACCAAGTTTAAATGCCTTTGGAAGTTATGAAATGTACGACAACCAACTATTTGGAACGGATGCCAAAGGATATTTGGTAGGCGCCCAATTGTCGTGGAATGTATTCGACGGTTATAAACGTATCGGGAAAATTCAAAAAAGCAAAGCGGAACTTGACAAAGCCGAAATTGGTTTGGAACAATATAAGAATCAGAGCAATTTAGATTTTAATATGGCCAAACGCCAGCTTAAAGATGCAGAAAACAAATTGCACCTTACAAGTTTGGCTTCGGAACAATCAAAAGAAGCTTTAAGAATCAGAACAAACAGGTTTGAGCAAGGCTTGGAAAAAACTTCCGATTTACTAATTTCCGAAACACAATATATGCAAAAACAACTGGAATACCTTCAAACTGTTTTTAATTATAATTTCACAAAAGCTTACGTCGCATTTTTAACCAAATAAGTCGGTAAACGGCAAAAAAAATAACATACAAAACCATTCTTAAAAATATAAAATCAATGAAAAAAATCACAACAATATTCGCAATAGCAACCTTAATTTTAACGGCGAGTTGCGGCAAAGATAAAGTCGCCTTAACAGATAAAACACCCGTTATTGCCGTAAAAGTGAGCACACCATCAGCTGAAAATGGCACCTATTTATCGGCAAGCGGTAAAATTGAAGCGGTACAAAACGCAAACCTAAGCACCCGAATGATGGGTTATGTAACCGAAACTTATGTGAATGTAGGCGATAAAGTTTCCAAAGGACAGCTATTGTTGCGTATTAACAGCGCAGACATTTCAGCCCAAAGCGCACAGGTAACTGCCTCAATTACTGAAGCCAAAGCCGCTTTTAAAAATGCTGAAAAAGATTACAACCGATTTAAAGCATTGTACGCACAAAGCAGCGTTTCCCAAAAAGAAATGGATGACATCACTGCCAATTATGAAATGGCAAAAGCACGACTGGAAGGTGCCACCCAAATGAAAAATCAGGTAAATGCGCAACTCTCCTACTCCAATATTTCAGCGCCTTTTAATGGTGTTGTAACAGGTAAATTCATCAACAAAGGCGATATGGCAAATCCGGGCATGCCCTTGATCAGCATGGAAACTCCGGGTGATTTTCAAGTGACGGCTTTGGTGCCTGAATCTGAAATTACTAAAATCAAATCGGGAACAGCCGCCAATGTTGTGGTAAAATCCACCAATCAACTTTTAAAAGGCACTGTTACAGAAGTGAGTTCTTCGGCAAAAAATACCGGCGGACAATATTTGGTGAAAGTGGTTTTAGACAAAACAGATGCAAAATTACTTTCGGGCATGTATACTTCCGTGCAATTTCCTGTTGAAAAATCAACAGACACAAACCTCATTTTAGTTCCGGAGAGCGCTTTGGTAAAACAAGGTCAATTGACAGGTATTTATACTATTGGAAGTGAAAATGTGGCCATTTTAAGATGGTTAAGAACCGGGAAAAGTTTTGGAGACAATATTGAAGTGTTGTCGGGATTGGCTGCAGATGAGCAATTTATCGTTTCTGCCGAAGGAAAATTATTCAACGGAGCGAAAGTGAGTGTTCAGTAAACAGTTTACAAATATAATCAATACCTGCGTGAGGGATTGAGGCGGTATCCTTTTGTGAAGCGCAGCGGAACAAAAGATATAGCCAAAAGCCCGGCCCTTCCTTTTCGGGAGGGACACGCCAATAAATATATTAAAAAAATTAATTAATTCCCTTTTATTACCCTTCGGGGATTAGGGGTCTAAACTTTAAAAAATGCAAGAAGGAATTTCAGGTAAAATAGCCAACATATTCATCAATTCTAAGCTGACTATCCTGTTGATGGTTGCGTTGATGGCCATTGGCATATACAGTTCATTTCTCATTCCAAGAGAAGAAGAACCACAAATTATTGTTCCTATGGCCGATGTTTTGGTTGGTTATCCGGGTGCAAGTCCAACCGAGGTTGAAAGCCGGGTTGTAAAACCGTTGGAAAAAATTATTTCCGACATAAAAGGCGTACAGCACGTACACAGCATTGCCATGAACGGACAATCGATGATGATTGTGCAGTTTTATGTGGGCGAGGACACGGAGCGCTCGTATGTAAAATTGTATGATGAATTGATGCGCCATCAAGGAATGTTTCCTCCGGGCGTAACCCAGCCTTTGGTAAAAACCCGCTCTATTGATGATGTTCCTATGCTGGGACTTACTTTTTGGAGTGATACTTATAACGATTTTCAAATTCGCCAAATAGCGGAAGAAGTGACTTCTGAAATAGAAAAGGTGAAAGATGTTTCTATCACCAAAGTGATTGGCGGAAGAAATCGTCAGCTGAAAGTGGTTTTGGATAAAGATAAAATGGCTGAAAATGGCATTGATGCTTTGGGAATTATGCAAATGATTCAAGCCAACAACAGCAGTTCGCAATCCGGAAGTTTTGTTAAAAATGACCAGGAATATTTAATCACCACAGGAAAATTTTTAACCTCCTCAGAAGATGTCGAAAATTTGGTGGTTGGCGTTAACAATAACATGCCCGTTTATTTAAAACAGGTTGCCACCATACAAGACGGCCCTGAAAAACCAAATAGCTATGTGTCTTTTGGTTATGGAAAAAATAACGAAAAATACACATCAAATTCCGATGAATACAGCGCCGTAACTCTTTCAATCGCAAAAGTTAAAGGAGCCGATGCCATGAAAATTTCGGAAAAGATTTTAGATAAAGTGGAAAACCTGAAACAAACTTTAATTCCGGCTGATGTTCACGTTGATGTCACCCGAAACTATGGGGAAACCGCTTCGCATAAAGTGGGCGAATTGTTGCTTCACTTAGGCGTGGCAATTTTGGCCGTTACCATTTTGGTGATGCTGGCGATGGGCTGGCGCGGCGGATTGGTGGTGTTTTTCTCGGTGCCGCTAACGTTTGCCTTAACTTTATTCAGTTATTATTTGTTGGGCTACACCTTAAACCGAATTACCTTGTTTGCCTTGGTTTTTGTGGTGGGAATTGTGGTTGATGACAGTATTATTATCGCTGAAAATATGCACAGGCATTTTAAAATGAAGCGATTGCCATTTAAACAAGCCGCCATTTACGCGATTAATGAAGTAGGAAATCCGACCATTTTGGCCACTTTTACTGTGATTGCCGCTATTTTACCGATGGCTTTTGTTTCGGGAATGATGGGACCTTATATGAGTCCGATGCCTATTGGTGCTTCTATTGCCATGATACTTTCGCTTTTTGTTGCTTTAACGGTAACACCTTATTTGGGTTATCATTTATTGCGTGAAAAAGAAAACCAGGAACACAAAAAAGAACAGGGATTGGAAGCTGGGATGATTTATAAAATTTATAAAAAATTAGAACAGCCACTGTTGGACAGCCGAAAAAAGCGATTGATAACCATAGGAATTACTGTGTTTTTATTAGCAGTGTCCGTATTGATGTTCTTTACAAAATCGGTAGCCGTAAAAATGTTGCCATTTGACAACAAAAACGAGTTTCAAGTGGTTATTGACATGCCTGAAGGAACAACGCTGGAAAGAACAGCCGCCGTGACCAAAGAGATTGCACAATATATCGCGACAACGCCTGAGGTGGTAAATTACCAAAATTATATTGGAACCTCAGCCCCTATTACGTTTAACGGTTTGGTTCGTCATTACGACATTCGTGGCGGAAGCAATATGGCCGATATCCAAGTGAATTTATTGCTTAAAGAAGATCGGGATTTACAAAGTCATGACATCGCTAAAAAAGTGCGTCCGGAAATTATAAAAATCGCCAAAAAATATGGCGCCAACGTAAAACTGGTGGAAGTTCCGCCAGGACCGCCGGTATTGTCTACCTTGGTTGCAGAAGTTTATGGCCCAAACTACAAGGATCAAATTAAAGTGGCGAAACAGGTTAAGGGAATTTTGGAGAATACGGCCGATGTGGTGGATATTGACTGGATGGTTGAAGATGCCCAAACCGAATACCGACTTGAAATTGACAGGGAAAAAGCCATGCTTAACGGCATTGCACCTCAACAAATTGTTGGAAACTTAACTTATCTTTTAAAAGAATACCCAATTTCCTATTTATATGATGAAACATCTTTTGATCAGGTTGATATTGTCTTGGCTTTAAGTGATGCCGATAAAACCAGTTTGCAGGATATTCAAAACATCAAAATTAAAGGAAATCAGGGCAACGTGATTCCTATAAGCGATTTGGTAAGCATAAAACAAGACACTTTACAAAAAACCATTTTCAGAAAAGACCAGAAAAGAGTGGTGTATGTGACGGCTGATATGGCCGGAGCATTGGAAAGTCCGGTATATGCCATTTTGGGAATGAAAGAGAAATTACAAAAAATTGAATTGCCAAAAGGGTACAAACTAAATGAACTTTATTTGGAACAACCCTCAGACGAAAGCGACTTTGCTGTGAAATGGGACGGTGAATGGCAAATCACTTTAGAGGTTTTCCGTGATTTGGGAACAGCGTTTTTGGTGGTAATTATCATCATTTATATGCTGATTGTTGGCTGGTTCCAAAACTTTAAAACACCGTTAGTGATGATGCTTGCCATTCCGCTTTCCTTGGTTGGTATTGTTTTGGGCCACTGGATTTTGGGCGCATTCTTTACCGCAACCTCTTTTATTGGTATGATTGCTTTGGCGGGTGTTATGGTACGAAACTCTGTATTGTTGATTGACTTTATTGAAATTAGATTAAACGACGGAGTTCCATTAAAACAAGCCATTATTGATGCCGGTGCCGTGCGCACTACGCCAATTTTACTCACAACAGGAGCCGTGGTTATTGGCGCTTCCATTATTTTGTTTGACCCAATTTTCCAAGGTTTGGCCATATCATTGGTTGCCGGTGCCATCGTTTCAACCATGTTAACTCTGATCGTAGTTCCAATGATTTACTATATGACCGAAAAAAAGAAATGGGAAAATAACTCGGATAACAACGATAAATCAGCATCAGAAGAATAATATAATTTGCATAACGGATATGCGATGCCATTTCCGATGAACCAGCCTGTATACCAACAGGCAGGATTATTAAAAACCATAAAAATATCAACATATGAAATTACTAGTCATAACCGCAATTCAGGAGTTTTCCAAGGACATAAAACTCATGTTGAAAAAGTCAAATATCAATATTTATTCTTATAAAGAGGTGCACGGTTTTAGGGATTTGTCTGAAGAATCCGTTGAAAGCAACTGGTTTGCCGGTGAAATGGACGAAAGCCAATCCATCATTTACTTTGCTTTTGTGGAAAAAGCAAATGTTGATGCATTTTTCACCAGGGCAGATGAATTTAATTCAAAGCAAAAAACATTGTCTAAAATTCACGTCGTTGTCTTAAATATTGAAAAATCGAATTAATAAAAAAATCAAAAAATGAAAAACAGAATCGTAAGAGCCGTTGCAGGCGCCTTTATATTAATCAGTTTGTTGCTTGCCATAAAAGTAAACGTAGACTGGCTTTGGCTTACAGCCTTTGTTGGTGCCAATTTATTTCAATCGGCATTCACAAAATGGTGTCTTTTGGAAGTAATTTTAGCCAAGTTGGGCGTGAAAGATTAATTTTGTAGTTTAGCAAACTAAATTAACGCAAAATTAAAATACTTTTTAAAAATATCATTTCTTTTGTATTGATTACAACTGTGCTGCTGCCCTTTGCAGTACAGTTTAATCATTCATTTGAAAACCATGAGCATTCGGTTTGTAAATCGCAAAACATCGTTCATTTCGACAATCATGAAATTGACTGTTCCGTTTTACATTTCAAAATTAATACCCTTAAAATTGATTTTTCTTCAGAAACTCACCTTGCTGAAAAACTAGAAAATGAAGAAAAAATAATTACTGTTGAAGCCCAAACGGCTTCTGCAAAATTTCATTACAAATCCTCCAGAGCGCCCCCAATTTTATTGACATAGAAACTGAATTTCAATTTTTATCAATAAAAACACTCAAATGAAATTATATATAGCTTTCCTATTTTCAATAGGATTTATCTTATTTGCGCAATCGCAAAACAAACTGTCGGGCAAAATTACCAACAACCAAAAAGAGCCCTTATTGGGCGTTGAAGTTTATATTGAAGAACTTCAAAAAGGAACTTCAACAAATGAAAACGGAGATTATGAATTGCTTAATTTGCCCAATAACGCCATAAAAATAACGGTAGCTTCCATAGGCTATAAAACCGTAACCAAAATTATCAGCTTACTAAATAAAGAAACTGAATTGGATTTCATATTGGAAGAGGCGGTCTTTAAAATGGATGAAGTCATAGTTTCCACCGCTTTTAATAAATTACAATCACAAAACGTGATGAAGGTAGAACATGAAAGCATTAAAACCTTACAGCGAAAAGGAACCTCAACACTCATTGAAGGACTTACAACCATTCCCGGAGTTTCGCAAGTTTCAACAGGAACTTCCATTGGAAAACCTGTCATTCGCGGATTAAGCGGGAATCGTGTTTTGGTGTATTCACAAGGCGTTCGGATTGAAAATCAGCAGTTTGGCGACGAACACGGCTTGGGATTAAACGATTCCGGAATAGAAAGCGTGGAAGTCATCAAAGGTCCGGCCTCCTTGCTATATGGGTCAGATGCTTTGGGCGGCGTTTTATATTTCACGCCTGAAAAATTTGCGGAAGCCAACACTTTTATTGCCAATTTTGACCAGAAATTTTTTTCAAATACTTTGGGAAGCAATACTTCAACAGGATTAAAAACATCTTCCGATAATTGGAAATTTTTAGCAAGAGGAAGTTACAATACCCATTCAGATTATGAAATTTCCAACGGAGATCGGATTACAAATACGCGTTATAACGAAACCGATTTTAAAACAGGCATTGGCTACAGCAATTCAAAAATCTCCAGTGTTTTCAGATACAATTACAATAAATTGGATTTGGGAATGCCAGAAGACGGTATTGCAGAACAAACCTCCAACAAAAAAACGATGTATCCGAAACAGGGTGTTTCAAATCATTTGTTGAGTTTTAACAATATTTTGTTTTTCACAAATTCAAAATTGGACGTGGATTTAAGTTATATCTCAAATGACAGGAGCGAATTTGAAGACAGCAATATTGCGGTTTTACAGATGAAACTGAATACTTTTAACTATGATGCAAAATACAATTTACCAAAATCAGGCAAATTTGAAGCCATCCTCGGCATTCAGGGAATGCACCAAAACAACGAAAATTTTGGGGAAGAGTATTTAATTCCTGATGCTGCAACCAATGATATCGGTTTTTTCGGAACTACCAATTTTGAATGGAAATCGAATGTAATATTGGCCGGGTTGCGTTTTGACAACAGGTCCATTACTTCAGAAGCCTATGGAATTCCTGGTGAAGAAGGTTCGTTTGAAGCCATTGATAAATCCTATAACAGTTTTAATGCTTCATTGGGCTATAAAACCAATTTAAACGACAATTTAATAGTCCGTTTAAATGCCGCGTCCGGATTTAGGGCACCCAATTTGGCGGAACTCACTTCTAACGGCGTTCATGAAGGAACCAACAGATACGAAATTGGAAACAGCGATTTAAAAACCGAACAAAACATTCAAACCGATTTAAATATTGAATACAACACAGATCATTTTGAATTTTCGGTAAATGGTTTTTACAATCATTTGAACAATTATATTTACACATCGCCAACAGGTGAAACGCTTGAAAATAATGATGTTTTTAACTATATCCAAAACGACGCAAAATTGTATGGCGGTGAAATTGGCGTGCATTTTCATCCGCATCCTTTAGACTGGCTGCATATAGAAAGCAGTTTTGAAACGGTTACCGGCAAAAAACAAAACGGTGATTATTTGCCTTTAATTCCCGCAAATAATTGGAACAATACCTTAAGAACCGAGTTTAACATTAAAAATTGGCTGTCCGATGGATTTGCTTCCTTAAATGTTTCGAGCACCTTCAATCAGGACAATGTCAGCGGATTTGAAACGGCCTCCAATGGTTACTCATTGGTAAATCTTGGAATTGGAGGTACCATTATATTTAGAAAAAAGACTTTTGAAATCAATTTAAACGGCAACAATTTATTTGATGAAAGTTATATTGCGCATCTGTCGCGTTTAAAAGCAGACTGCATTCAAAATATTGGAAGAAATATTATAATGGGCGTAAAATTTAATTTATAATTTACTCCAAACAATCATTTAAAAGCCTTTTTAAAAATTTAAAAAGGCTTTTTTTTGGCTTGATTAAAAAGCAAAACGACATGATAATATTTTTAAATTCATTAATTTAAAATTAGTATCTGAGTTATTTTTTACACATAATGAAATTATTAAATATTAATTTTTCATTTTTTTACACAATTCGTAAAATAAAATAATAATAAAATTACTTCTTTTACCATTTTAATTTATGGTATTTATCTCAATAATTACCAATTTTTAATCAACCATGTAAAAACTTTGAATTAAATATAAATCGTTTTAAACTTTTCAAAATCAGGTACTAAATCTTATTTTATTCGTAACTTTAGAATCAGAAACTGTAAATTATTACCAAATGAATAGAACAGGTCTTTTAAACAAGCTTTGGGAGTTTCAAAATAAGTTTGGTTATATTT
>Ga0156193_159_pt1 | contig 15729 bp, 11 predicted proteins | sample RifCSPlowO2_12_FD_107846 | JGI IMG/M metagenome (GOLD analysis project Ga0156193, IMG submission 107846) | Flavobacteria bacterium RIFCSPLOWO2_12_FULL_35_11
AAAATATGGACGAAAAATCTCCTGGGCCGACTTGATGGTTCTTACGGGAAATGTTGCTTTGGAATCCATGGGTTTTGAAACTTTCGGTTTCGCCGGTGGTCGTGAAGATGTGTGGGAACCTGAAGCAGACATTTACTGGGGACCAGAGTCTGAATGGCTGGGAGACGAACGCTATACAGCCAACCGTCAGTTGGAAAATCCGCTTGGCGCTGTTCAAATGGGACTTATTTACGTAAATCCGGAAGGGCCAAACGGCAAGCCAGATCCGCTTGCATCAGCCATTGATGTTCGCGAAACTTTCGCAAGAATGGCAATGAACGATGAAGAAACTGTGGCGCTTGTTGCCGGTGGACACACTTTTGGTAAAACCCATGGCGCTGGAGATCCTTCGCATCTTGGTCCTGCCCCAGAAGGCGCAAGTATACAAGATCAAGGATTGGGCTGGATAAGCAGTTTTAGGAGCGGTAAAGGTGGTGACACAATTACCAGCGGCTTGGAAGGTGCTTGGACGCCTACGCCAATTACGTGGGACAACAGTTATTTTGATACGTTATTTGGTTATGAATGGGAACTGGTAAAAAGTCCGGCAGGAGCACATCAATGGGCACCAAAAGATGGCGCCGCTGCGGATGCCGTGCCAGATGCCCACGATCCGTCGAAAAGACATGCGCCTATGATGTCAACTGCGGATATGGCCATGAGAATGGATCCTGTTTATGAAACTATTTCAAGACATTTTCATAAAAATCCGAATGAATTGGCAGCAGCATTTTCAAAAGCCTGGTTCAAATTAACGCATAGAGATATGGGACCGATTTCCCGTTATTTGGGTAAAGAAGTGCCATCAGAAACGCTTGTTTGGCAAGATCCGGTACCTGCAGTTGACCATATACTGATTGACGATAAGGACATCGCTGCACTAAAATCCAACATATTAAATTCAGGCTTGACTATTCCTCAATTGGTTACAACAGCTTGGGCTTCTGCTTCAACTTTCCGCGGCTCCGACAAGCGCGGTGGCGCAAATGGTGCACGAATTAGATTGGCTCCCCAAAAGGATTGGGAAGTAAACCAGCCGGCCAAGTTGGCGAAAGTGTTGGTAACTTTGGAAAGCATTCAGGCAGCGTTTAACAGCCAACAGTCTGGTGGCAAGAAAGTTTCTCTTGCCGACTTGATTGTATTGGGCGGTTGTGCAGGTGTTGAGTCTGCTGCGAAGAAAGCAGGACACAATGTGACTGTTCCTTTCTCGCCGGGTCGCACCGATGCTACTCAGGAGCAAACGGATGTAGATTCATTCGCCTATTTAGAACCTAAGGCAGACGGATTCCGCAATCATTTAAAGACAAAAATTGACCGTTATGCGGAAGAGTTTCTTTTGGACAAAGCGCAATTGCTGACTTTAACTGCTCCAGAAATGGCTGTTTTAGTTGCCGGTATGCGTGTGCTTAATGCAAATACATACGGCAGTCAAAACGGAGTTTTCACCAAGAATCCAGAAACGTTGAGCAATGATTTCTTTGTCAATTTACTTGACATGGGCACCAAGTGGGAAGCATCCTCAGAATCTGCTGACGCATTTGTGGGCCGCGATCGTGTAACCGGAGATATTAAGTGGACAGCAACGCGTTTCGACCTTATTTTTGGATCGAATTCTGAATTACGCGCCGTTGCGGAAGCTTATGCCAGTGCAGACTCAAAAGAGAAATTTGTGCACGATTTTGTTGCGGCATGGAACAAAGTAATGAACCTGGATCGTTTTGATTTGGCATAATTTAAGTTTCGTTTGTTAGGCCATAAGATCTTATAAATGAATTCTTTAACACATATATTATTTAAAAAAGGTGGTCTATATCTGGACCGCCTTTTTTAATTATTTAATTATTTTGTAAATAAGACTTGACATTTAATTTATTTTACCTACTTTTGTAAAGTAAACATTACATAAAGTCAACTGCTATTTACATTATAATGAAAAAAGAACGAAAAAAAAATCTTTACCAACTTGCCGCGTGGACGTGGAGTTGGGTGGCTACATTGGCAATTGCCACGCTTGGGCCTAAGTACATTTGGGATGACCACTATTTTTTAACTGTTTTTGCAGTTTCAGTAAACTTTGCCAATGGAATTTTAATGATCATCGCAAACAGAAACTTATACAATAATTTCGACGAGCTTGAACGCAAAATTCACTTAGAGTCTTTGGCTTTAACATTGGGATTAGCAGTTGTTGTGGGATTGTCATTTTCTTTGCTTGACAGCACCAAACTCATCGCTTTTACGGCAGAAATAAGCCACTTGGTGATGTTTATTGGCGTAACTTACTTGGTTTGTATCATAGTAAATACAAGAAGATATTCATGAAAAACAGGCTAAAAGTGCTGAGGGCTGAAAATAGCTATACCCAAGAAGATTTGGCTGATATTATAGGCGTATCTCGACAAACGATTAACGCCATTGAAAAGGAAAAATTTGATCCCAGTTTGCCAACAGCTTTCAGAATATCAAAACTCTTTAAATTACCCATTGAAGCTATTTTTTATTTTGAGGAAAATTAAAGTCGTTATACAATAAGTAATTTTATTTAAAAAATAACATCTTAATTATCAAATAATTATATTTCAACTTGGAGAATGATTGGGCCTTCTGTCAAAAAATTGAGCAAACAAAGCGTTACAAGTAATTGTAGCGCTTTTTTGTTACCTTGTGGTTTATGAACTATTAATAATTTGCATTTTAATAATACTTGTAATAAATTGTCGCCATTAAGTTTTTATTCAAGTTGAGTTATTTTTTATCTCCGGGATGATATTTTTTTTCAGCTCTTTTTTCAACATCTTTACGATAATAAGCAACGTCTTTAAATTGAAAATCGGCATAACGTTGTGATTGATCAGCGAAATGTGGAGAATCAGGATGACCACTTTGGCCACCGGCTAAAAGAGATTTAGCTTTAACCTTATCGCCAAATTCAACAACAGCAACGAAACTATTGCCAGAAGTGCCATAAATCCTTTTGGTGCCTTCATAAGATTTGGCACCAAAAGAAGCCAATGCTCCCCACTGTCCAGAGGCCATGCCAACAGGAATACTTTCCATTTTATCATTAAAAGGCTGAATTATTTCTCCATTAATTCTTTGGTAACGGTTAATCTCACCCCAAGGAGTATTCCACGATCCAAAATCTTTCGATAGTTGAGCAATTGTTTTTTCGAAAATTTCAAGGCGCTCTTTTAAAGGCGAATCAGTTCCATAATAAGTGATTTTTTCCATAAATGTTAATCCGTTTGGAGTTGCACCTTCTTTTAAATATAGTAAGGCATAAAAGTGGGCTAATGACATCGCCACTGATTTTTTTGAAACCGCAAAATTCCAATTTTTTAAAACATTTATAGCTTCTTTTAACTGTTGATTAGGGTTTGATGATTTATCATATGCGGCAATTAAACCTGGTATTAAAATCTCAAATGCTGGCAAATAAGGATCATAAGCAGTCTTGATGAGTTTATCCAGGGTTAAATTCTTTGCTTTTTTTAATAATCGAATGGCATGAACACCACGGAAATTCTCTTCATTTACAGACATGTATTTTGGATAGTCACTAGCTTTTGGGCTATTTTCTCCCGCACTTGTAAAAGGGGTAGAATTGCAATTTTGAATCCAACCATTAGCTGGATTCAATACTGTAATAATCTCATCAACAGTATGTAATTCTTTCCAATCAGTAGCTGGGTTGCTTCCATCTACTGGTTTTGAATAGTCGAATAAAGTGTCTCGTTTAGGAATAAAATCGCCTTGATAATAGGCGATATTTCCATCAGCATCAGCATATACTGTATTATTTGATGAATTGGTTCGCATGTTCATCATTTCTCTAAATTCTTTAGTGTTATTCAGTTTTGTTCGGGTAAAAGATTGAATTAAAGCATTAACAGGATCCCACATCATTGCTGAAGCAACCCAAGTGCTGTCAATGGCATTTGTTATGGGGCCATGATGAGTTCTAAACATGGTGAATTTTTTCTCTTTTTGAACTTCACCATCAGAATATTTCAAAGCAACTTCAATGGTTTTAACAGGTCTTTGTTTATCACCATAAATATAGTTATAGCCATTTTCTGTTTTTACAATTTTTTCTTTAAATTCATCCATAAAATCAGTATCGGAAGAAGTGTGCATCCAACCTGTTTTTTCGTTAAATCCCTGATATACAAAAAATTGCCCCCAAGTTACGGCACCATATGCATTTAGTCCTTCTTCGCTAATAACATGAACTTCTCCTCGGAAATAAAAGGAAGTATGAGGATTTATAAGCAGCATCGCCTTACCGGATTTTGTTAACTTGCCCGAAATTGCAAATCCATTTGATCCTCTTGGTTCATCATCATTGAGACTAATTAAACCATCATAAACTTGTGCAGTATTTGAAATTTTCCCTGATTTATCTTCATAAAAGGATTTGATGTTTTTAGTAGATATGTTTTCAATATCTCCTCCAATAGAGCCTTCACTAAAATACATTGGCATCCAAGGTTCAAAATGGGTCAGTAATTTAGGTTTCACTTCAGGATGTGTGTATAAATAATAATTTATTCCATCAGCAAAAGCATCACATAACTTTTTTAACCAATCTGGACTTTTTTCATAATTGGCGATAGCCTCTTCTTTGGTCATAAATAGTCTGGCCCTAAGATCACTATAAATTGCCTGCTCACCTTCAACCTCAGCAAGACGCCCAATTGCCCAAATATAATTTTGTTCTATACGGTTAAAATCATCTTCACATTGTGCGTAAAGTAATCCAAATACGGCATTCGCGTCAGTTATTCCATAGATATGAGGTACGCCAAAATCATCTCTAATAATTTCGGTATTTGCGGCATGTTCTTTCCATCGTATTTGTTCAATTGAAATTTCTTGACAGTAACAACTTGAGGCAATAAGCAATAAAATTAGAATAAGTTTTTTCATAAGTATGTTTTATTTTTGTTTTTCATCTAAATTTATGGGAGTTTTAAAGTCGTACCCATATTTCTTGAGTTCTTTTTCTGTCAACAAAATTATGTTAACATCGAGAGTTAAAGTTGTTAAAGGGGTGTTTAGAGAATCCGTTTCAACTGAGGAAATTGCATCTAAAATAGCCAATCCTTTAAATATTTGTCCAAAAATTGTATAATCTCCATCTAATCGAGGGATGCCATTTTTGTGATTAACTATATAAAACTGACAACTGGCTGATAATTTTTCTGGGTTGTCATCGCGCCCGGCTCCAACGGCACCATATATATGCTTAAGGCCATTATTGAATTCGGGCTTTAGCAAATATTGAGAATCACCAAATCCTTCGGGTGTATCAGGACAGCCTCCTTGAATAACAAAGTTCTTAATCACTCGGTTAAAAGTTAAAGAATCCCAATATTTAGCATTTGCCAATTTAATAAAATTTGCCTTGTGAAGCGGAGTTTTATCTGACAACCAAAATAGCATTTCTCCTTTTGAAGTTATTATTTGCCCTACTTGATATGTTTTTACTTCTTTTTTTAAAGTTGAACATGAAATAGAAACTAAAAGTACAAGCAACATTAAATGTTTTTTCATTTATCAATTATTTATATATTTTCCACCAGTTGCACAACTCACCCAAATCTACATAAATTAAATTCTTAATATCTGGGTATTTAAGAAAAAGATGATTATCAATAGAAATTATTTGCATACTTTCAGTTGATGGAGTATTCACCAAAGCCTTATTTTTTATTGGCTTAAAAGTGGAGGAATAAACAAGGCGTTACAAGTAATTGTGGCGCTGTTTTTTTTGGCCCATGGCTCAAGGGAGCATATAGAGTAAGATTAAAAATAAAAATAATAAAATTTCGACCAATGAGGTGGGGTATTTCTATTTTCAACTGTTATACTATAATAATTAAACAAAAAAAACCTTAGATGAATAAAACTTACACTAAAAGACTGATGTATTTAATGATATTCAGCATTTTTATTTCGCAAGGCGCCAAAAGCCAAGATTTAACAAATGAATTTAAAACTTGGTATGGCATAAACCTCAACACTAAGATTAACAAAAATTTAAAGCTGAAATTCGGAGCACTATTAGCTGAAAACACGGCTCCTTCGAGCTTTAGTTTTGCACAAGGTAAATTAGGGCTTTCATACAAAATCATAAAAAATACCTTTGTTGAAGTTGGCTATGTAAAAGAACTTTTGAATGATTCACAAAAAAAACGTGATTTGTATAATATGACGCCAGGTTTGTTTAACAAGCTTGAGTTTGACAGAATTTACACCAGTTTTTCATTTAAACATGATTTAATAAATCGATTGTCGCTTAAGCATGAATTAGAGGCCCAGCTTTCCATGCCAGCAGTCCAAAAATATAAGTCGCGCTATATATATTCTAATAAATTAGCTTACAATATAAAAAAATCCAGTATCACCCCATACATTGAAAATCAGGTTTATTATTATGCAGGAGGAGATATTTCCGGAGGAATTAAACGTTACCGTTTAGTATCAGGAATTCAATTTAAACCAATTAATGATTTCCCTTTATCAACATCTTTATACTATTTGTATCAAAATGAATTTAATACCAGTCCGCTTAGTGAAAATGACTATACGGCACTTGGCATAAGTTTAACATTCAGTATTAACTAACTAACTAATTAAAAATAAATCCCATATCATGGAATTAAAAGATATAAATAATTTAGACATTAAGATAGGTATCATCTGCAAAAGTGTGAAAGAACAAAAAATCAGAGTAGATATAAATGAAAAATATATACCTATAGCAGGCGATGTAGCGGTATTTAGAGTAATGACGCTGGGCAAGCATACCCGTATTCAAACAGAAAGTGGCAGAAATACGGTTATTTTGCCGGGTGATTTAATTATGGGTGCTTTTGGCAACCGCTATGCAACAAGTCAAATAGAAGGCTATGTGCCTAAGTCTTATTTGGAAAGTTATGACATATTAGGGCAAGGATGCGTAATAGGTCAGGCCAAATCGTGGCACTTGAATTTTGATCTTATTGGAACCACAACGGTTGAACTTATAGGTTATGTTGTAAATACAGATGGACAAGTTGTAAATACAATTAAAAACTTTGAGCCACTTCAGTCTTTTGACCCAGTTTCTTTTCTTGATTCACCAAAAGCGATCCTATCGTTAGGAACAAGTATGGATAGCGGAAAAACATCAAGCGCAGCTTTTTTGGCACATGGTTTAAAAAAGGCCGGCAAAACTGTCGCATTTATTAAATTAACAGGCACAACTTATACCAAAGACAAGAATTTTGTTCAAGATTATGGCGCCCATGATACTATAGATTTTAGTGATTTTGGCTTTCCATCAACATATATGTGTGATACGGAAGTGCTTTTAAATTTGTACCAATCACTTTTAACTAAAATGGTAAATTCAGTAAATCCAGATTATGTTATTGTGGAAATTGCGGATGGATTATTAGAACGAGAAACGAATGCTTTATTGAAACATTCAGCGTTTAAAAGTCAATTTCAGGGAGCAATATTTTCTGCGTCAGGAAGCTTGAGCGGAATTGCAGGCGCAAAACAAATAGAAGATTTAGGCATTAATATTATTGGAATATCTGGATTGGTAACAACTAGTCCTTTATTGGTAGAAGAAATTAGACAGAATTCTAAATATAGTGTACTTTTAATGGAAGATTTAATGTCAGAAAAAATAATTCATATAATTGATAAAAAAAATATTTTAAACAATAGTGACAAAGTGGAAATTTATTAAGGAGTCGATTAAGGAAAATCCCGGTTTAGCAGGACTTGCTGTTATATCGGGTTTCTGCTATAATATTTTTACGGTACTGGTGCCAATAGCAATCGGTCGATTTTATGAGTTTAATTTTGGGTTTTCATCAGTTAGGTTAAAATTGTTTTTTTCCGGATTTCCCTTTATCAATACAGATAGTTTCCATGCTTTTTTGATTTTTTTTATAGGAATTATTTTAATTCGTTTTCTTTTTGAATATACCAATCGTTATGCTATTGGGATTCTGGGAGAGCGATTTTCACAATCTTTGAGAGAGCAACTTTTTGCGCATCAATTAAGGGTATATATACCAATTTATGATGAAAAGGGCATTGGAAGATACCTCTTGCGATACAGCGGTGATTTAAAAAGCGTTCAAAATTACCTCACACAGGGTATCTTTAGGTTTGCGCAGGATATTTTTCTTATTGCAATTTTGCTGGCGGTCATTGGTTATTACAGCATCATTATGGCGCTTATCATTTTAACATTTATAGTTTGTGCTTTCGGATTTATTTTTTTTATGAATTTGGTTTTATATCGGATTTCTGTGGAACGAAGAAACCGGCGTTCAGGGATGTTGTCATTTGTGAACAATTCATTGCGCTCAATCCTGTCAATTAAGGTTTTCAACAAAAACGTGCCATTTGAGCATAGATATAATAACAGATCGTTAAAATTACTTGATATAGGTGTTAAATATCAGCATATAACGGCGCTTATTAACGCGATTATTCCTTTCATCACCTATTTAATGGTAGGAATTACGATGTTTTATATTTACAGGTTAAAAAACTCGGGCGTTGACTTTGACAAAAGCTCTTTTTTGATATTGATACTTTTAATAATTTCATTTTTGTCAATTTTCCGACGTATTCTTACTGTAAACATCGTTTGGAAACTTGGGAATATTTCTTTTGAAAAATTGATTGCCGTTTTTATGCTGAAGACGGAAAGCACTTCATATAAAAGGAAAATTAAAATTTATAATGAAGTTATTGTATTTAAGAATGTTGTTTATAATACTGAAATTAGCAATAATGAAAGTCCGTTTAACCTTAAAATTGAACCCCATTCAATTTCATTTATAAAATCGTCCGCAGGCAGCGGAAAATCTTTAACTTTTATCAAATTATTATTGAAAATATACAGTCCTTCAGAAGGTGTAATTTATTTTGGTAAATATGCTGCCGATAAATTGTCGGAAAGGGCAATTCGAAAACAAATAACAGTGGTTTCAGGTAAAATACCATTAGACGGGAATACTGTTTTTGAGGCTATTTCTTATAGCAGAAACCCTGAAAAAAGACTGCAATGTGAAAAGGTGCTTAATGAGCTGCAGCAATTCGTCCCAAAATCGCAACAGTTAACTTTAAGTTCTAAAATAGGGGAACAAAGTAATTATTTAAACGATTCCCAAAAACAGTTATTGTTATGGTGCCGCGCGCTTCTTACCAACAAACCTACTTGGATATTGCATTTTCCATTCGATTATATCAATGAAAATTTGAAGAAACATTTACTTCAAACAATATTGGATTGGAAAGAAAAAAAGACCATTATTTTTATTGATGAAGGGTTTCCGGAAGGATTAAAAGTTGATAAAATATATGAAATGTAGTGTTGTTTTTTAATTCTTTGAACAACGATTAATTCAACTTTCTTAAAATAATGCGACAGAACTAAAAAATAACTTTACTTTTTTAGCATTATTTTAAGGTTTCTAATTTACCCCTTCCTTTTTTAGTATGTTAGATTTACCCAAACACTAAAAAAATACAAAAATGAAACGAGCATTTCAAATTTTGACACACAGACGAATGATTAATGGCGAACAGCAGCTGTTACCGCTAAAAAATAAAAATTTAAACAGATGAAAACAGTACTTAAATTTAATGGTTTTTGCCTTAATTTCCAGCAGTGCGTTTGCGCAATTTACGCAAGCACCATTGCCTTATGCTTATAACGCATTGGAACCTTTTTTATATGCGATGTTTTTTTATAGGGTTATTTTATAATTTGCTCTGCTTCAAAAAAGTCGGCTTTTAAATCAAAATACCCACAAAAGAAATGCTGGGCTTGTTCTGTTGCTGAATTTTTTTTAGATTTTTTATGGTATTTTCGCTTGAAATTAATTAATAAATTTACAGCAAGCTGTTTAAGTCACAAAACAGCAGCCAAAAGTTTATAAACTGGGCAAAACAAGTTAAAATTGAAAAGATATTATGGAAATATTAATAATTATAGGACTTGTCTTAATTAACGGAGTTTTTTCAATGTCGGAAATGTCGTTGGTTTCTTCTAGAAAATTCAAATTGGAAAGCGCCAGGAAAAAAGGAAGTAAAGGCGCTAAAATTGCTTTGGAACTTTCTGAAAACCCCACTAAATTTCTGTCAACCGTTCAAATTGGAATTACGCTCATCGGAATTTTATTGGGCGTATACAGCGGTGAAAATTTAACCAATGACGTTGCGGGTTTCTTCTCTAAATTTGAATTTACAGAACCCTTTTCACACAATATTGCAGTAGGTGTCATTGTTGTTTTCGTCACTTATTTAACGATTGTTTTAGGTGAATTGCTGCCAAAGAGATTGGGGATGACTTTCCCGGAACCAATTGCTATTGTGTTGGCAAAACCAATGAAAATTTTATCCGTGATCACTTCACCATTCGTTTGGCTGCTGACAACAACCAACAATTTGCTATTAAACATCATGGGAATTAGGAAAACAACCGACAGCAAAGTATCTGAAGAAGAGATTAAATCCATCATAAAAGAAAGTGCCGCCGGGGGAGAAATACAGGATATTGAACAGGATATTGTGGAACGTGTGTTTGAATTGGGTGACCGAAAAGTAAACTCACTTTATACCCATCGAAGCCAAATTGTTTTTATTGACACAACCGATTCCTGGGACACTATTAAAAGTAAAATTAATGAAGAAAAACATTCTGCTTATCCAGTTTGCGAAAATAACAACTTGGACGATATTATTGGTGTTGTGTTATTAAAGGACTTGTTTACGCCTACCACAAACGACAACTTCGACATTAAAAATTTCATTAAAAAACCAGTGTTTTTAAATGAAAGTTCCTATGCCTATAAAGTGCTTGAGATTTTTAAAAAGGAAAGAATGCACTACGGAATTGTTGTGGACGAATATGGTTCGACAATAGGTATGGTTACCATGGATGATGTGGTTGATGCTTTGGTGGGTGATGTAACCGAAAACGACCAATATGAGTTTCAAATAACGCAAAGAGATGAAAATAGTTGGCTGGTTGATGGACAATATTCAATTATTGAGTTTCTTAAACATTTCGATTTAAACATTGATGTAAGGCAACAGTATAAATTTACCACTATTGCAGGACTGCTTATATATACAAAGAATTCTTTGCCCAATGTTGGAGATAGATTCGAATTTGACAACTACGAAATTGAAATTGTTGACAAGGACGGACAACGGATTGATAAAATAATGGTAACCAAGAAAAACTAAATAATTGTAAATCTTTTTTGTTATAATTTTTTATCCAACCGTTTATCCAATTCAATAAAAATTTGCCTTAAAATTAAAGAATAAACCTGCTTTTTAGCATTATTTTAAGGTTTCTAATTTGCCCTTTCCTTTTTAGCATGTTAGATTTGTCCAAACACTAAAAAATACAAAAAAAATGAAAACAGCACTTAAATTTATGGTTTTTGCCTTAATTTCCAGCAGTGCGTTTGCGCAATTTACGCAAGCACCATTGCCTTATGCTTATGACGCCTTGGAACCTTTTGTTGATGCCCAAACTATGGAAATTCATTATTCCAAACACCACGCCGGCTATGTAAATAACCTTAATAAAGCGTTAAAAGAAGTGGGATTAGAAGGAAATACCGATTTGAATGCCATTTTGGGAAATATTTCCAAGTATTCAACGGCTGTTAGAAACAACGCTGGAGGCCATTACAACCATACATTATTCTGGAACGTGCTTACGCCAAACAAAGACACAAAACTATCGGCCGATTTAGCTGCTGCCATTGAAACAACATTTGGCAGTATGGAGGCTTTTAAAACGCAGATGGTACAAGCAGCCGCAACGCGTTTTGGATCGGGATGGGCTTGGTTGGTGGTGACCCCAGAAAATAAACTGGTTATTTGTTCAACGCCAAATCAGGACAATCCGTTGATGGATGATGCGCCTGTAAAAGGAACTCCTATTTTTGCTATTGATGTTTGGGAGCATGCTTATTATTTAAAATACCAAAACAAACGAGGAGATTATTTACAATCAATTTGGAGCGTTATTAATTGGGATGAAGTAAGTCGCTTGTATGCGCAAACTCAAGTAAAATAAAAACAGGAATCATATAAATGCAATAAAAAAGAGACATAGCATGTCTCTTTTTTATTTTATTGCTCAAAAAAAATTATTCAGCTTCAACAATCACCACTTTAGGATCAATATCATCGGCACCGTGGGTGAGTTTTTTCAATTTCTTAACAAACAGGACTAACAGCAATCCGAAGGAAACGCAAAAAATCAACACGCCCATAAAAATAGTGTATTCACCGGCATCTTGAGCGGCTTCTCCCACATAACCGGCTACTTTGTTTCCCACTCCGGAAACCATAAAATAGGCACCCATTGTTAACGAAGCATATTTTAAAGGCGCCAATTTGGTAATGAATGACAAGGCAACGGGCGAGATGCTTAATTCACCAATAACGTGAAGAAGATAGGCGCCAAACAGCCAGTAAATGGAAGCTTTTCCATCTAAAGAAGAAGCGGTTTCAATCGCTGCTCCTGCCAACAGCAAAAAGCCAAAACCTGTGATGATAGTTCCAATTCCCATTTTAAACAGGGAAGAACTTTCTCTTCCTTTTTTCCGCCACTTTGTCCATAAATAAGCAACGGGTACACCAAATAAAATCACATAAAAAGCATGCAAGGCCTGTAAAAAACTTGCAGGAACTTCAAAACCAAACATAACTCTGTTAATCTTATCCCGGGCGTATAAATTCATTAATCCGCCAGCTTGCTCGTAGGCACCCCAAAAAACAATTACGATGACAAATGATAACACCAATACAATCAATCTGTCTTTTTCTATGGAAGTAAGCGGTATTTTTTTGTTTGTGCCACTTTCTCTTTGAATAGGCACAAAATTTCCTACTGAGGACAAATATTTTTGTCCCCAAACATAGACTATTTGTCCCAAAGCCATGCCAATTCCGGCCAAACCAAAACCATAATGCCAATTAATGACTTCACCTACATAGCCAACCAAAATTGGAGCCGCAAATGCACCTATATTAATTCCGATATAAAATATGGTAAAAGCGGAATCTCTTTTAAAATCACCTTGTTGATACAAGCCGCCAACCATGGTTGAAATGTTGGGTTTTAAAGCGCCAACACCAAAAATAATAAAAACAATACCCGTATAAAATGCCCAAATAGCATCAAAAGCCAAAATAAAATGCCCTATGCACAACAAGAAACCGCCGAGCATCACTGTTTTTTTCTGTCCTAACCACCTATCGGCCAACAAGCCTCCTGGAACCGACATGACATAAACCATCATCGTATACCATCCATACAATTCCAACGCTGAAACTTTGTCCCAACCCAATCCTGCGTTTACTTCCGATGTTTTGGCGGTTAAATAAAGTATAAAGATGGCGCGCATTCCATAGTATGAAAAACGTTCCCACATTTCGGTAAAAAATAAAATGTACAATCCCTTCGGGTGTCCCCACAATGTTTGTTTTGGCATATAGTCAGTAGTTTATTTGGGTAAATATACTATTTAAAAATTTATCTATGATGTTTATTTAAGTCGGCTAAAATTCCAAATTAAATAGATTCCTTTGGCTAAAATTCAAAATAAGTCTATAGATTTTTAGAATTTTATAAATAGCAGGTTTCTAAAAAAATTCAATAATTATGAAAACAAGAAAGGATTTTTTCAACCTAAAACAGAACCAGTTCTGTTGGCAACTTTGAATAGGTGAAAGCAAAAACAGTGATGTGGCTATGGTTTCTAGTTTTTTTGCCTATATTTGGACTTTTATTTTAAGCGCTGTTATGCAGATAAAACTGTCACTGTTTTTAATTTTAATAACGGCTTCAATTTTCGGACAGGAAATAGGAAGCGTTAAAAATGGGAAATATTCGGTAAAACTATTAAAATCGGATAATTTATTTTCATGGGTTTATTCTGATGTAAATTCAGGAACAAAACACATGGAGAAATCATTTAATTTCCCCAATAAAGAAACCATTTATAACATCATTATAGAAGGATTTGAAAAAAAGAACAACCACCAAATAATTGTTCAAACAGATCAGGATACCGTGGTAAAATTTGAATATAAAAAGATTAAGGGCGTGATGCGGTTGAATATCAATCACAATAATTTGAACAGCAAAATTGCAGGAACAAGCACTTCTTTAAGCAGGGAACAATTGACTGCCCTTTTCGGAAAACAAACATAATTTATTTTTCGGCTCCATAGTTCAAGGGATAGAACGAAAGTTTCCTAAACTTTAAATTCAGGTTCGAATCCTGGTGGAGTCACGAATAAATCAACAAAAATTTGAAAATAAAGCAAGCCAAAAAATAAAGCTTGCTTTATTTTTTGGCTTGCTGAGTTTTCTTTTGTTGATTTTCAAAGTGGACTTATTCAGGAAAATCTTAGATAATCCTGATGGAGTCACTTTTTAAAGTTAAAAAACAGACCGAAGTCCGAAGACCGATTTTAATTTGAATGTTCAAGTTATTTCTATAACTAAAGTAAGCGCCATTTCCTTCGGAATGGGCTGGGGACAGAATAATGTCAAAAGGCTGAAAGCTAACCCCCAAATCCTAAATATCCATCTTTTGATAGTTCAAAATGCGAATAAAAGTCGAATCTCAACAGGAAATGCCTAAAAACTAATCAGTTAAAAATAATATTTTTATTAAAATGTGATTTTATTTAAAAATTATTTTGTAATTTTATTTTCCCAATCCCCATAACATGAAACAGTTATCGACCAAATTGCATTTATTTGATTAAGATACTGCTTTAAACGCCCGTTTTTTGTGGCAGTTTTTGAAGCTTTAGATCAATATTTAAATGACATTTATCATATTTCTATACAATTATATTATATATTTGTGTAGAAATAATTAAGGGTTAGCGTTTTAAAGTTCGTTAATTGAAATTTTATTGTATATTTATATTATAAACCAGACGCATTTAAAACTAGTTCGGAAAGTTTAAATTGCTAAAAAAACTGTATGCTATGGTTAAAAAATTACTTAAACTGAAAATTCGGTTCTTTATTTTTGCACTGATTCTCTTGGGCGGATTTACTATTTATGCCAATAGTGTAGCCGCTGTAAATACTTCATTTTCAAAATTAAATACCAATATTGTTGTTAATGCTGCCAACAATACTTCGAATATATACGGAGAAAACATTATTTTTTCAAACAATCTATCCTTTGTAAATTATTTATGGGCGGATAACCAAACCGCACAAGCCGGATTTAAAAAGGTCTTTCAAAAAGTTGAGGTGTTGCTTTTGAAGGAGGAGGTTTTATTTGATCTTCCTTGTCCTATAAATATTTCCGTATTCAATGATGCAGGACTTTGTTCTGCAGTTGTATCTTATACGACACCAACTACAAGTGTTTCTGGCAATACAGTTGCACAAACTTCAGGTTTAGCTTCAGGATCAATTTTTCCTGTTGGGCTAACAACCAATATTTTTGAAGAAAGGGATAGTGGAAACATTGTGGTTGCTACCTGTAGTTTTACGGTAACTGTTGCTGACAACACAGCCCCAACTCTCACTGCAGGCACGAATCAAACTGCGAATACAGCGGCTGGTTTATGTACGGCATCAGTTGCGGTAACCGATGCGACCTTTGGGGACAA
>Ga0156193_162_pt1 | contig 15414 bp, 13 predicted proteins | sample RifCSPlowO2_12_FD_107846 | JGI IMG/M metagenome (GOLD analysis project Ga0156193, IMG submission 107846) | Flavobacteria bacterium RIFCSPLOWO2_12_FULL_35_11
AGATACTGAATTTCAGTATCTTGACCAATATTTATAACACTTTCTTTAATCTAAATAATTGCACCCAACGGGTTATATTTAACAAAAATATATTTTAAATGGAGAACCATCAAGTTATCGGCACTGTAAATTTAAGCGAAATGAGTGCTATGGAAGTTGTTGAAGACGCGAAAAAAAAACTTAAAAAAGCGAGAAAAGAACTAAGCAAGATGCAAGATACGATGTATGCTGAAGGAAAGCACGCAGTGTTAATTTGCCTCCAAGGAATGGATACTTCAGGAAAAGACAGTTTGATAAAAGAAATTTTTAAAGACGTTAATCCAAGAGGCGTGGTGGTTCATAGTTTTAAAGTGCCAACGGAATTGGAACTAAAACATGATTATTTATGGCGTCATTATATTGCTTTGCCTGAACGCGGAAAGATTGGTGTTTTTAACAGAACGCATTATGAAAATGTGCTGGTCACAAGGGTTCATCCAGAATATATTTTTTCTGAAAATATTCCTACGGTAAAAAGTTTGGATGATTTGTCCGATGAATTTTACCATAAAAGAATGGAAGAAATCAATGAATTTGAAAAAAATTTAGTAGCTAACGGAACCGTCATTTTAAAATTCTTTCTTAATATTTCAAAATTAGAGCAAAAGAACCGATTGTTAAGAAGGTTGCGGTTTAAAGAAAAGAATTGGAAATTTTCTCCGGGCGATTTAAAGGAACGCAATCTTTGGAGTCAATATAAGTCCTGTTATCAGGATTTGCTTAACAAAACTTCAACAACACAAGCGCCATGGTTTGTGATTCCTTCCGATGATAAGCCTACATCCCGTTTTTTAGTGGCGAATATTATTGTGGAAACGTTGAAAAAATATAATTTTAAGGAGCCGGAATTGCCCGAAAAATATAGATTGGAAATAGAAAATTATAAAGCCCAACTGGCGAGTGAGTAAGCGTTTAATTTGAAGTATATTTTGTTAAAAAGTTTATAAAACTATTTTCAGAATTTCTAAAATTCACCTTACAAATAGTATCTTTACCAATCAAACTAACAAAAAAACTATGGAATTAAAATTACAAAAACCGATTATCTTTTTTGATCTGGAAACAACCGGAATTAATATTGCCAAAGATCGAATTGTTGAAATCTCTATTTTAAAAGTATTTCCAAACGGTAATAAAGAAAGCAAAACATGGTTGGTAAATCCGGAAATGGAAATCCCAAAAGAAGCTTCCGATATTCACGGAATTACAAATGAAAAAGTGGTTACCGAGCCAACTTTTAATGAATTGGCATCAAAAGTAAGTGAAATGATTGACGGATGCGATTTGGCAGGTTTCAATTCAAACCGGTTTGACATTCCGTTGTTGGCGGAAGAAATGTTACGTGCCAATGTTGATTTTAGCATGAAAGATAGGGTTTCTATTGATGTACAAGTGATATTTCATAAAAAGGAAGAGAGAACTTTAAGTGCCGGTTATCAATTTTATTGTGGCGGAAGTTTAGAAAATGCACATTCTGCCGAGGCAGACACCAATGCAACTTATGAAATTTTGTTGGCCCAGTTAGAGAAATATGAGGATTTGGAAAATGACGTTCAGTTTTTAAATGATTATTCCACCCACGTTAAAAGAGCGGATTTGGCTGGATTTATATTATTTAATGAAGAAAATGAAGAAATTTTTACCTTCGGAAAATATAAGGGTTATAAAGTTGAGAAAGTGTTAAGAGATGACAAAGGTTATTATTCGTGGATTCAAAATGCCGATTTCCCTTTGTATACCAAAAAAGTATTGGGTGAAATAAGGGACAGGGTACATCCCAAAAAAGTTGAATTAACCCTGGAAGATTTAAAAAATAAATTCAATCAAAAAATATAATATGTTAGTAAATTTTGACAGTTTGGAAGATGCCTCTAAAATTTGGATATACCAATCCAACAGAGAATTCTCAGAAAAGGAAGTTGCAGAAATAAGCCATAATTTAGAAAGTTTTATTGACGCATGGAAACGTCATGGAGACGATTTAAAAGCCTCATACCAAATAAAATACAACCAGTTTATTGTGATTGCGGTTGATGAAAATTACAATGAAGTTTCGGGCTGTTCCATTGATGCTTCAGTTAATTTGATCAAGCAATTTGAACAAAAATTTGCAGTTGATTTAACCAATAAATTAAATATTTCATTCAGAGATCACAGCAATATCAATGTGGTGAGTATGACCGATTTTCAAAATTATGCCAAGCAGCAAAAAATTACTTCAAACACAGTGGTTTTCAACAATATGCTCACCAATAAAGCGGATTTTGAACAAAATTGGGAAGTGACAGCTGATAAAAGCTGGCATAAACGTTTTTTGACAGTCACCAATTAAAAAACAAATCTTAATTGTTTTTGGTTTCATTTTTGATAATGTTGGTAGACAACTTATCAAAACAATGATCACTCAATCCACATTAAATAAATGATAAAAAAAATATTGTTCCTGGTTTTACTGCTGAATTGTGCTTTATTGGAAGCGCAAAACTTGGATCCTTTGCAAACAAATGATGTTAAAGCCCAAACAAAATGGGTGGATAGTTTGATGAATAAAATGACGATAGATGAAAAAATTGGTCAGTTGTTTATGGTTCAGGCTTATTCCAATAAGGATGAAAATCACAGTGCTTGTATAGACAGTTTAATTGAGAACTACCATATCGGCGGATTGATTTTTATGCAGGGAACTCCGGAAAAGCAAGCTGCTTTAACCAATAATTACCAATCTATTTCCAAAATTCCGTTGCTGATTGGTTTTGATGGCGAATGGGGATTGGATATGCGATTAAAAGACACCTATCGTTTTCCTTGGAATATGACACTTGGTGCGATTACAGACAATAAATTATTGGAAGATTTTGGCACCCAATTAGGAAAACAATGCAAACGATTGGGCATCCATATTAATTTTGCCCCGGTGGTGGATATCAATATAAATCCGGAAAATCCAATCATTGGGAATCGCTCTTTTGGTGAAAACAGAGAAAATGTAACACAAAAAGCCTTGGCCTTTGTTAAAGGAATGCAAAGCCAAAATGTATTGTCCAATGCCAAACATTTTCCCGGCCACGGCGATACCGCTTCCGATTCCCATAAATCTTTGCCCATATTGGATTTCGATTTTAAAAGGCTCGATTCCATTGAATTGTATCCATATAAAAAGTTGATCGACAATAATTTAACCAGTGTTATGGTGGCGCATTTGAGTGTGAAAGGATTAGAGGAAAATAAAGATTGCCCAACATCACTTTCCTACATGGTTATTACTAAATTATTAAAGGAGAGATTAAATTTTGAGGGTTTAATTTTAACGGACGCGCTAAATATGAAAGGCGTTTCCAATTATGCTGAATTGGGCGAAATTAATTTGGAGGCATTGCTGGCCGGCAATGATATCTTGCTAATTCCAACGGATGTACCTTTGGCCGTTGACACCATTAAGGCTGCCTTAAAAGAAAACTTGATTACCGTAGAACGAATAAATTATTCCGTCAGAAAAATATTAAAAGCAAAATATTGGGCAGGATTGAATAAATACAAAAGCATTGAATTGACAAATTTGCAGCAAGATTTAAACTCCATTGAAGATGAATTGCTTCATCGGAATTTAGTGGAAAATTCAATTACCTTGCTCAAAAACGAATCAGTAATTTTTCCAATTCAACATTTAGAGCGGAAGAAAATTGCCTATGTAAAATTGGGTGATGCAAATCATAGCGATTTTTTAAATATGTTAAAAAATTATGCCGAGGTTGATGAAATTTCAAATGATACGCTCGATATTTTAATGAACACGCTAAAGCCTTATAATTTGGTAATTGTCGGATTTCACAAATCAAATGACAGTCCATGGAAAGACTATAAATTTAAAGACGAAGAATTGCTCAAGCTGCAAGAAATTGCCAAAAGCAACAATGTTATTTTAGATGTTTTTGCAAGTCCGTACAGTTTATTGCAGCTCGAAAATTTTGAAAATATTGAAGGCGTTTTAGTCTCTTTTCAAAACAGTAAAATTGCCCAAGAAATTTCGGCACAAATGCTATTTGGCGCTTTGGATATCAAAGGAAAATTGCCCGTTTCTATTGCTGGTCAATTTTTGGAAAATGATGGATTAATGTCTAATTCTCTAGGTGTTTTAGGCTATTCGATTCCAGAAGAGGTGGGTTTAAGCAGTGAAAAATTGAGTAAAATAGACTCGGTGGCCACTGTTGCTTTAAATGGAAAAATGGCTCCGGGAATGCAAATTCTAGTGGCCCGAAAAGGAAAAGTAGTGTATCAAAAAAGTTTTGGTTTTCATACAGATGAAGAGAAAACTCCTGTGTTGAACAGTGATTTATACGATATTGCATCGCTCACGAAAATAGTGGCCACATTGCCGCTAATTATGGAACTTGAAGAGCGCAATGTTTTGCATTTAAACAGTACTTTAGGAAGCTTAATTCATAAATTAAAGAGAACAAATAAGCGTAAATTAACTGTACAAGAAGTGCTTTCGCATTATGGAGGGTTAAAACCCTGGCTTCCATTTTATATAAATACAATTGACAGTGCGACTAAAAAGCCTTCAGCCAAGTATTACAGCGTTGAAAGAAGTGACAAATTCAATATTAAAATTACAGATAGTTTGTATTTGCTCAGTACTTATGATGATGAAATGTTTGATCTTATCGCTCATTCAGAACTTCTTAAAAAGAAGGAATACAAATACAGTGATTTGCCTTACTATATCTTCAAAGAATATATTGAACATCACTATAAAAGCAATTTAAACGAATTGACACAACTCCATTTTTATAGGGCAATGGGTGCAGACAGAACAACTTATTTGCCTTTGGAAAAATTTTCCAAAGATGAGATAGTTCCTACTGAAAAAGACAATTATTACCGTTATAAATTGGTGCATGGCGATGTGCACGATATGGGTGCGGCAATGCAAGGAGGAATTGGTGGTCATGCCGGTGTTTTTTCCAATGCGAATGACATTGCCAAAATAATGCAAATGTACCTTCAAAAAGGTTATTATGGCGGACAAAGATATTTTAAACAGGAAACCATCGATAAATTTAACCATCGTTATTATGCTAGTGAAGGGGTGAGAAAAGGCGTTGGTTTCGATAAGTCCCAACTAAAAGAGAGCGAAATGGCCACATGCGGCTGCGTTTCTGACAGTAGTTTTGGACATAGCGGTTTTACGGGAACTTATACCTGGGCTGATCCGAAATCGGAAATGGTGTATGTATTTTTATCGAATAGGGTTTTCCCAACTTCGGCAAATATGGATTTAGTGAAATATAACATAAGGACAGAAATTCAGCAGTTAATACAGGATGCAATTATTGACTAACTGTCATTGTTTTCGCTGAAATAAAGCCTAATAAAATGCAGCTAAAAAGGTAAATAACCGCTATTTTCCAATTAAAAAAGTAATAGACAATTGCGGCCTGAATTAAATAAAACAGTGGAAACAGCGTTGTAATTAGTGCAAATCTGTACGTATTTGTAAAAACCACATCCTTAATGTTTGGCTTGATGTATTCCCAAATTAACAAAGGAAAAATACTGTTTAATTTAGCAAGAAAATGGATAGGGGCAAACCAATTGATTTTTCCCTTTTTTACTTGTGTTATTGAAGGTGTTGTCTCTATATTTTCAACCAGTTCATTGGCTTCAAACGGATCTAAATAATCAACATTTAAGGCTTCTAATTTTACGATAATTTCCTCATAATTAACTGAATCTTTAACATGAAGCGTCAAATTTTTTAGTGCGATTGAAACCTGATTTGTAATCTCCGTAAATTTATAATCAGGGTTTTTAAGATCAATAAATTGATTGGCAATTATTGGTTTCCCATAATAAACAGAAGTGCTAGAAGGAAAATTTAAATGGGAATCGTAATTAATGCCAATGGGAACTATGTAAATATTTAAGTCGGGATATTTTTGAAGCGTGCTTAAAATAATACGCGCAAATCCTTTTTTTAATGGCAGCACCCTTCGTCTTAAATGATGTTCTCCCTCTGCAAAAATTTGAATCGCTTTTTCTTGTTTCAAAATTTCTATGCACTGTTCAAAAACTGCAATATTCTTTTCTATAATGCGAACGCCATCCCTTATTCTAAAAACGGGAATCATATTAAGCGATCGCAATATTTTGCTGACTATGGCAATTTTAAAGGCACTTGCTCTGGTAAGAAAATGAATGCTTCTGTTATTGGTTGTGGGCACCACGAGAGCATCAATTAATGCATTTTGATGATTTCCAATAAAAATTACTGCACCTTTTTTGGGAATATTTTCTTTCCCGTAAACTGACATCTTTTTGAATAAAAAGAACAATCCAATTTTTACATAAATTCTAATAAAATTATACCAAAGGTTTCTCAAACTTATGCTGTTATTTTTTGTTTAGACCAAAAGCCACCCAATGCCAAGCCTGAAAAAATATCCCAAATAGCCCAAAATGCCACCAATAACGCCATACCGCCTAGTCCGTTAAAAAAACTAAAAATGAGCAACAATCCCAATCCGGAGTTTTGAATGCCAGTTTCAATTGAAATTGTTTTTTGATCTTTAAAGGACAGTTTCATCAATTTGGCAAAATAAAAGCCAGTTAACAATGCCAGTAAATTATGTGCAATGACCAAAAGAAGCACATATTCAATATAATTTATAAAAATATCAAAATTATCGTAGAAAGCAATAATGATAAAAAGCATAAAAATAAGCAAAGAAACAGGTTTTAGGATTTTAGATGCTTTAGCTGCCAGCTTAGGCTTCGATTTTCTTACCCACATACCCAGAATTAAAGGAATTCCCATAATTAAGGTTACCAATTTTATAAGTTCCCAAGGGTTTAATTCAATTGTCCGAAGAATTTCTGCCGTGGGCGCATATAAATTTCCATAAAAATACAGATTAAATGGTGTCATAACCAATGAAATCAAGGTGGAAAAAGCAGTTAAGCTAACCGATAATGCCACATTTCCTTTAGCCATTTGTGTCATAAAATTTGAAATATTACCGCCCGGACAAGCTGCAACCATCATCATTCCCAGTGCAATGCTTGGCATTGGATTCACAAATTTTATAAAAATGAAAGTGACCATTGGCAATAAAATAAATTGAGAAACAACGCCTGTAAATAAAATTTTTGGTTTTTTAAATAACCGTTTAAAATCATCCAAGGTGATTCCTAGCGCAATTCCAAACATGATAATGGCCAATGTGATGTTAAGTACCCAAAGACCTTCGGTGTCAAAATTTATTTTTAAGGAATCTAAATTTTCTGTCATCGTTAGTTTTTAAAGGCGTACTCAACAATATTTGCGCCCATTTTTAGTGCTTTTTCACGAACTTCAAAAGGATCGCTATGAACTTCTTCATCTTCCCAGCCATCACTTAAATCGGATTCATAGTCGTAAAAACAAACCAATCTTCCTTCATATAACAGTCCAAAACCTTGTGGACGTTTGTTATCGTGTTCATGAATTTTAGGACAGCCGTTTTCAAAATTAAAAGATTGATGGTAAATAGGATGATTGTTTGGTATTTCTTGAAAATCCAATGTAGGAAACACTCTTTTGAGTTCTCTTCTTACGTAGTTATCAAGTCCGTAATTATCCGATATATGTAAAAACCCACCTGAAATTAAGTAGTTTTTTAAATTCTCAATATCTTCATCAGAGAAACTGACATTTCCATGTCCGGTCATAAAAACAATCGGATAATTAAAAATAGCAGCGCTGCTCACTTCAACCGTTTCCGGATTTTCTTTAATGGATGTTTTTATGTTTTTGTTGCAAAAATTTATGAGGTTGGGCAAAGCTGTTGGATTCGCGTACCAATCTCCTCCGCCGCTGTACTTTAGAACAGCAACTTGTTGGGCAGAAATAAAGGCCAAAGGCCAAAGGCAAAAGGCAAAAGTTACAAATGTCACTTTTATTTTAAGTGAATGGAAAAAAGTTATTAAGTTCGGAAATTTAATCATCAAATTCATTCATTTACAAATGCCACGCTGTGAACTGCAACCAATCCGGCAGTTTCAGTTCGTAAACGGCTTTTTCCCAAAGATACAGGAATAAAGTTATTGTCCAAACTTTGTTGAATTTCTTTGGTTGAAAAATCACCTTCCGGACCAATAAGGATGGTGGTTTTTAACGCGGGTTTTAATTCCGATTTCAATGATTTTTTGCTGGTTTCCTCGCAATGCGCAATAAATAACTGTCCGCTAAAATTTGATTGCATAAACGCATTAAAAGTGATAGGTTCATTCAATTTTGGAAAATGGAATTTAAGCGATTGTTTTGCTGCGGAAAGAATTATTTTCTCCATCCTGTCGAATTTAATTACTTTACGTTCAGAATGTTCGCAGATAATTGGCGTAATTTCATCAATGCCAATTTCGGTTGCTTTTTCCAGAAACCACTCAAAACGGTCGTTTAGTTTTGTGGGTGCAATGGCGAGGTGCAAATAATAATTCCGGTCGTTTTCTTGGGTTTCCAAACGCACAATTTTGACCAAACATTTTTTATCGTCGGCAAGCAGTATTTCCGAAGTAAATAACTGGCCTAAACCATTGGTGATAAAAATTTTATCGCTTTCTTTTTTTCGCAAAACCCGCACAATATGCCGACTTTCAATTTTATCAAAAGAAAACTGTTTTGTTTCGGTTGTTAACTCTGGATTGTAAAATAATTGCATTATAAATCTTTTCTGAAGGTGCACCGTCTTTTATAAACAACAGGATCAAAATTTTTCCAAAGTGCCGCAGCTGCTTTGTTTGTAGAAAGTTCTGGTGTTCTAAAACAGTTTTCAACTCCTTTTTTAGTAAATGTTTTAAAGAATTCTTCAAAAATAATGGCATGAACACCTTTATTTTGATAGCTTGGATGAACGCCTATTAAATAAAACAGAATGTCTTTGCTGTATTTTTTGGCGTTTAATAAGTGAAAAATTCCAAAAGGGAATAATTTACCCTTTGATTTTTGCAACGCTTCTGAAAATGAGGGCATGGTGATGGCAAACGCAACAAGTTTTTCCTCTTTGTCAATAACAAAAACAATCAGTTCCGGGTTGATAAATGGAATAAATTTCTTTTTAAAATAGGTCTTTTGAATGCCGGAAATAGGAACAAAGGATGACAATGATGCGTAACTTTCATTGAACAAATCGAACATTTCATCCACATACGGCAATATGTCTTTTGTTTTGGTGAAATTGAGGGGTTTTAGCTGGTAACGTTTTCTGACAAGTTCATTTGCTTTAGAAAAAAATTCGGTTTTTACATTGCTGAAAGGAAATTTACTTTCGTTGTATTCCTTTTCCACCGTAAAACCAAGTTTTTCAAAATGTTCTTTGTAATAGGGATAATTGTACCAGGTGATCATCGATCCAATATGGTCAAATCCTTCGGTTAAAACGCCAACTTTATCTAGGTTTGAAAAGCCCATCGGCCCTTCCATAAATTCCAATTTATTTTGTGTGCCAATTTCTTCAACCTTTTCCAATAACATTTTTGAAACTTCAAGGTCATCAATAAAATCGAACCAGCCAAAACGCATTTTTTTTACATTTTGCTCATTAATTTCAAGATGGTTGATAATTGCGGCGATACGCCCAACTATTTCATTGTTTTTCAACGCTACAAAAAAACGTGCGTCAGCGTGCAGAAAAACTGGATTTTTGGTTTTGTCGAACGATTCAATTTCGTCATTTATAATAGGAGGAACCCAATTAGGATTGTTTTTATACAGTTTAAAAGGAAATTCAACGAATGCTTTCATTTCCTTTTTTGACATCATTTCTTGCAGTGTAATCATAGAATTTAAATGATATTAGTTACGCTTTTTCTTAAATAATCTGGAAAAAAATCCTTTTTTGTTTGGTGTTTTAGACATCGTTTCTTTTGGTGCATTTTTATAGACAAAAGAGTCCTTGTGGCGATCTAATCTCCAAGAAAAACCGGCAGTTGCATACAAATAGGAATAGTCGTCCAAAAAATTGGTTCTGGCAGAAGCGTCCAATTGTAAATTTTCTGTAACCAAATAGGCTATTCCTGTTCCGAACTGATAATTAGGCGAAAAATCGTTGTAATATTTTCCTTGATTTTCAATAAAATAAGACCAATTTTGATTAATGGCATACGTCATCGTAACAATATAGGAGTAATATTTTTCTTCAGAAGTAATTTTATCGGCAATTAAATTTGTTAATAAAACCAACCGGTCTGAAAAATCGTTTTGCAGCAAAACAGCCCCTTTATAACTAATTCCTTCTTCGTTTTTATAATCTTTCCCCAAAAAGTTTAAGTGCGCTCCGCCATAAACCCCAACAGAAGGAATTAAGCGCTTTTTGTCGAAGGCCATTTTGCGTTTCCAACTTCGAATTTCCTTCGACTTATCTTTAAATTCTTGCTGATAAAACAAATATTTTGCGCCAACGGTAAGATCACTTATTCCTTTAATATGATAATTTGGATCGGGATCATTTTTAACTTCGTCGCGTTGGTAAGCAACATTGGCGTTAAGTTCCAATCGTTCTTTAAATTTACCGTACCTAAAAAACAATTCGCCACCCAAGGTTTTAGGGTAAGCCTCCAAACTTTTATCATTATTGCTGTTATAAAACATGCCGGTTTCAAACTGAAAAACATTGGTGCCAACACCGTACGGACTTTCAGAAAACCCGGGTCTTTTTGAGTTGATAATTTCGGTATATTGCGCAGTAACCAGCTGAAAATTTGCTAAAAAGACAACTAAAAATAAAACATTTTTCATAGTTTAGATGGATTGGTGTGTCAAAGATAAGTTTTTATATAATTAAACGTTTTAGTTCCTCTCAAATTGTTATTTTTGGAGATTATAAAAACTTGATGAAATGGGATTGTTAAGAACGCTAGCAATTATAGTAATTGTATATTATGCTATTAAATTTATAGGAAGGTATATTTTGCCATTGTTTGTAGGTAAAATTATAGACAATGTGGAGAAAAAAATGAGAGATCAGCAACAACAATTTAATAATCAGCAACAAAATACAACCGGTAAAGTTGGTGAAACGATTATTGCCAAAAAACCTTCGGATTATAAAGAAGGAAATAAAAACATTGGCGATTATGTTGATTATGAAGAAGTTAAAGACGATAAATAAATGAATTTTCCTATAAAAAAAGCGGTTCCATACCTTATAGCCATTGCAACCTTTATTATAATTTCCATTGCTTATTTTTCTCCGATTCTGGAAGGAAAAAAAATATTCCAAAATGACATTAAGCAGTTTACCGGAATGGCAAAAGGAATTAACGATTTCAGAGCCGAAAATAAAGTCGAACCTTACTGGACCAATTCTGCTTTTGGAGGAATGCCAACTTATAATTTAAGTGTTTTATATCCAAATGATTATGTTAAAAAATTAGATGGTTTTTTACGATTTTTACCAAGACCGGTCGATTATTTATTTTTGTATTTTTTAGGCTTTTTTATATTGTTGACGGTATTAAAAGTGGAATATAAATTGGCGATTTTAGGCGCTTTGGCTTTTGGATTCTCCACCTATTTCATTATTATTTTAGGTGTTGGCCACAATTCAAAAGCGCACGCAATTGCGTATATGCCAATGGTTTTGGCGGGTATTTTATTGGTGTTGCAGCGCAATTATTTGTGGGGTTTTGTGTTAACAGCGCTCGCGATGTCTTTAGAAATTAAGGCTAGCCATCCACAAATGACCTATTATTTGTTTTTTGCGGTGTTAATTTTGGGCGTTTTCTATTTAATTGATGCCTTTAAAGAAAAGCAGCTGCCTGCATTTTTTAAAAGTATTGCCATTTTAATTGTTGCGGTGGTTTTGGCGATTGGCACAAATGCGACAAGTTTGTTGGCGACTAAAGAATATGTTTCGCACAGTACAAGAGGCAAAAGTGAATTGACGATTAATCCTGATGGTTCGCCAAAAGAAGCTTCTAACGGATTGTCAAAAGAATATATCACCGACTATAGTTATGGAATTTTAGAAACATTTAACTTGTTCATTCCACGATTTATGGGTGGCGGAAACTATGAAAATATTGGATTCGATTCAAATATTTATACCTTTTTAAAAGACAAAACAGATCCAAGACAAGCGAAAGAATTTGCTGAATTTGCGCCAATGTATTGGGGACAGCAGCCAATTGTGGAAGCTCCAGCCTATATAGGCGCGGTGCTTGTGTTTTTGTTTGTTTTAGGAATTTTTCTGGTAAAAGGAAGACTAAAAAAGTGGCTGGTTGGAGTCGTTATTTTTTCAATATTGCTCAGTTGGGGAAAAAACCTCAATTTTTTAACCGACTTTTTTATTGATTATGTTCCAATGTACGATAAATTCAGGGCGGTTTCTTCCATTCAGGTAATTGCGGAACTGGCAATTCCTTTATTGGGAATATTGGGATTAAATGAATTTTTCAAAAACACCAATGCAGCTGAAATAAAACTAAAAGCTTTAAAAAGCACTTTTATTATAACTGGGAGCATTGCATTAATTTTTACTGTTTTCGGTACAAGTCTTTTTGATTTTGAAGGATCACGAGATGCAGGTTATGACCAATTGTTGCCGGGATTGCTGGAGGCAATTATTGCCGACAGAAAAGCAATATTCTTTTCTGACAGTTTAAGGACATTTATTTTTGTTGTTTTGTCTGCTGGCGTTTTGTGGCTATTCATAAAAGAAAAATTGAATAAAAATTATGCCATTTTAATATTGGCCGGGTTAATTTTGTTTGATTTGGTTTCGGTGGATAAACGTTATGTAAACAATGCCGATTTTCAAAATGCAAGGGAAATAGACAAACCTTTCGTGGCTTCAGAAATTAATCAGGAAATATTAAAAGATAAAAGTTATTACAGGGTTGCCAATTTTATGGTGGATCCAATGAATGACGGAAGCACTTCCTATTTTCACAATTCCATCGGTGGCTATCACGCGGCAAAATTGGAAAGATATCAAGAGTTGTACGATTTTCACATTATGAAAAACAATATTGAGGTGTTAAATATGTTGAACACCAAATACTTTATTTTTGAAGATGGAAGTCGGCGCGAAACGGTGCAACAGAATCCAAATCCAAATGGAAACGCCTGGTTGGTAAATACCATTAAAATTGTTGACAATGCGAATGAAGAAATATTGGCTTTGGACAGTTTGAAAACTAAAACGGAAGCCGTTATTGACAAAAGATTTGTTACCGAAAGTTTTAATGCAAATTACCCGAAAGATTCAAAAGCAACGATTCAATTAACATCTTATGCGCTTAATAATCTGGTTTACGATTTCAATTCAAATACAAATCAATTTGCCGTTTTTTCTGAAATCTATTACAAAGATGGCTGGAATGCATATATTGATGGAAGTTTAACACCGCATTACCGGGTTAATTATGTTTTGCGTGGAATGGAAATTCCAAAAGGAAAGCACAAAATTGAATTTAAATTTGAACCTACCGTCATTAAACAAGGAAGCACCATAACCTTAATTTCGTACGGATTACTTCTGATTATTTTTGCAGGTTGGTTTTTTGTGGACAGAAAGAAAATTTAACTGACAGAATAATTCATCAATTTTAGAATTCTTAAAAAATTTGTTTTATTTCTTGAAGAAACCAACAGCTTTTTTTTGTTTGAAAGCACAAGCTCTCCCGTATTGTTGTATTGAATAATGTGCTTTAAGTTTAAAAGTGTGGAACGGTGTATTCTAAAAAAAGTGGCGTGCGTTAAAATACTTTCCACTTTTTTTAAATTGTTTGAGGTTGTGTAAATTTTATTGTCTTTTGTATAAAAATTGGTATAACTTCCATCTGCTTCACAGTATAAAATATCATCAATGTCAACAATAATAAATTCTCCATTCTTCATCGGAAGAGAGATTTTATGATGTTTGTTTTCCATTTGATTTTTAAAAGTGAGGTACTTTTCAGAATCAAAAGCGGACTGTTTCGACAAAAATTTATCTACAACGGTAATTAATTGATCTTCTTGTATCGGTTTATTTAAATAATAAAAAGCAAAATAATCCATTGCTTTTTCTTTGTAATCCTTAAGTCCGGTTGTAAAAATGACTTCAAATGAAGAAGAATTTGAAAAGTGATCCAATATTTCAAAACCATCGCCGTCTTGTAATTGAATGTCCAAAAATACGAGTTGGGGATTTAGGTCATTTATCAATTTAATTCCTTTTTCCACCCCAGTTTCATGACCAACAATAATAAGTTGGGAGCCATAATTTCTTTCTAAAATATTTCTGAGATGTTGGTAGGCAGCATTCTCGTCTTCAATAATTATGGCACTTATCATAAAGATAATTTAAAAACTTATTAGGGGTATTTTTAGGGTAACTTTTAATCCCACTAAGGTATTAAATTCATCTGTCACATTTGATATAATCACTAAATTTTCTTCACTTTTGGACTCATTAATCAATTGAAGCCGTTCATTAATATTGGAAAATGAGATTCCCGAACTGTTTGATGTGATGGAATTTTCATTTTTTTGAATTCCAACGCCGTTATCCAAAATTTCACAGATTAAAAATTCTTCATTTTCAATTTTAAAGTCAACACAAATACAATTCGTTTTACCGCCATTTTTAAAACCATGTTTAAATGCATTTTCAATGATAGGCTGCAAAATCATTGGGGGAACCAAAATATTTTCCAATTCTTCTTGTGAAATAGTTTCTGTATTTATGGTGTAAGTGGTATTTTTATGGAATCTCAATTTTTGAAGCTCCAAATACAGCTTTGCCATTTCAATTTCATCCGTTAAATTAATAAGGTTTGCTTTGGTTGATTGAAGTATTAAATTTACCAATTCGGCAAATTTACTTAAACTGTATTTTACTTCTTCAAGTTCTCCCTTATTTACCAAGTTTTCAATGTTTACCAGCAAATTGTTGATAAAATGAGGATTCATTTGTGCATTTAAAGCTTTATATCGCAGATTTGAAATATTTTCTTTAATTTTTTCGTCCTGTTTAATTTTCAGATTTCTTCTGTAAAATAAATAAATGATAAACAATAGTAAGGTTCCTGCTGCAATCATTATAAACCACCAAGTTTTGTAAATGGGCGGTTTTATGTTAAACATAAATTGGGAGGGATTGCTGCTTTCCAAGTTGTTTTTTGAGATTGCTTTTACTTCAAAAGTGTAGTTGTTTGGAGGTAATGAGGAGTATCTTACCGTATTGTTTTTGGTTTCAATCCAATCAGGTTCAAGCCCTAATAATCGATATTTAAAGGTAATGTTTCCCAAACTTTTAAAAGATATTCCGGAGAAATTAAATTGAATGTTATTGGATTGGAAATCAAATGTTTGGTTATTCGTTTTTTCGATGATATTATTGTTCAGCAGCA
>Ga0156193_175_pt1 | contig 15377 bp, 10 predicted proteins | sample RifCSPlowO2_12_FD_107846 | JGI IMG/M metagenome (GOLD analysis project Ga0156193, IMG submission 107846) | Flavobacteria bacterium RIFCSPLOWO2_12_FULL_35_11
CAAACCAACCGCCATATTCTGTATTATGAGTGGGGTAAAAATCTACTGCGTTTACGCCAATGCCTATTGCCCAAGGATTGTTTTTGTCTTGTGCGTTTACGTTACTAAAACCAGTAATTAGCAATAAAGCCAGAATGGTCAATTTTAAATGTTTCATATTTATAAAATTTAATTAATATTCTTTTTTTAATTAACTGCAAAATTAGGTTATTATTGTCATTTATTCAAAATTTTTAATTTTTTGCCATTAAATTTTTCATATTTCATAAAAAAATTTAAATTCTTGATAATAATTATTCAAAAAACTTTAAAAAAAATCGCCTAAAAAATTAATTTTTAGGCGATTGCAACTTTTAAAAGTAAAAAGGTTTAAATATTTACTCCGCTAATTTCACTTCAGTGCGTCTGTTGTTTGCTTTACCAGCAGGTGTGGCGTTAGTATCAACAGGTTTGCTCTCTCCAAATGCTTTTGTTGTCAATCTGGATGGATTAATACCATTTGTGACGAAATAATCTCTAACAGCGTTTGCTCTTCGTTCAGACAATACTTGGTTATAAGCATCTGAACCATCGCTATCTGTGTGTCCTTCAATAATAAAATCAGCATCTGAGTATTCTTTTAATATTGTTGTCATCGGCTCTAAAACAGCATAAGATTCTTTCTTGAAAGACCATTTATCGTAATCAAACAAAATAGTTCTTTCGTACTTGTTAAATTCTGCCATTACAGGACAACCATTGTTTGAAGCTGGACCTGCTTGGTCAATACATTTGTCAACATTGTCTGTTACACCATCTCCGTCAGTGTCTGGCCAAGGACAACCTTTATTGTCGGCCGGACCGGCTACAGTTGGACAAGCATCGTCTTTATCAACAACACCATCTCCGTCAGTATCTGGACAACCTTTGTTTGCTTTAGTTCCTTTTTCATTTGGACAAGCATCATCTTTATCTGCAATTCCGTCACCATCAGTATCAGGACAACCGTTTAAAGCTGCCAAACCGGCTACAGTAGGGCAATCGTCTTTCGAATCAACAACACCATCACCGTCAGTATCAGGACAACCATTAAATGCAGCCAATCCAAATACATCTGGACAAGCATCATCTTTATCATAAATACCGTCACCATCAGTGTCTTTTCCTCCAAATTTTAATACAATTCCTACAGAGTGTTGAAAATGTTGTAAAATATTGACGTTGTCAAATACATGTTTGTATTTTGACTCAACATTTAATCCAATATTATCATTGAACCAAATGTTAAATCCACCACCACCATTCACGGTAGCTGTTCCAAATTTATCTAACCAGGTGTAACCTCCACCAACTAAAACATAAGGGTCGAACCAAGAAGTTTGGCCAATCACGTTGTTAAGGTCATACTTTAAAGCGCCATCTAAACCAAAATAGGTTAAATCACTAACGCTATTGTCTCCCATTTTAGTTATTTTGTTTAAACTACCTGCTGCTTCAAGGCTAAAACCGTCCGCTAAATATTTACCGACAGTAATCTTAGATACTGCAGGAACAATATTGTAATGGTCACCTGCATTAAAATACTCATCAAACCAACCTCCGTAGCCAGTAGGGATATCTACGTTTGTAGGATAAAAGTCAACAGCATTTACGCCAATGCCTATTGCCCAAGGATTGTTTTTGTCTTGTGCGTTTACATTGCTTAAACCAGTAATTAGCAATAAAGCCAGAATGGCAATTTTTAAATGTTTCATTTTTATAAAATTTAATTAATATTCTTTTTTTAATTAACCGAAAATTAGGCTATTATTGTCATTTATTCAAAAATATTAATTTTTAGCCTTCAAATTTTTCATATTCCATAATTATTTTTAAATACTTGGCAACAATAATTCAAAAAAAATAAAAAAAAATCGCCTAAAAAATTAATTTTTAGGCGATTAGTATTTTTATAAATCAAAAGCTTTAAATATTTACTCAACTAATTTCACTTCAGTGCGTCTGTTGTTTGCTTTACCAGCAGGTGTGGCGTTAGTATCAACAGGTTTGCTCTCTCCAAATGCTTTTGTTGTCAATCTGGATGGATTAATACCATTTGTGACGAAATAATCTCTAACAGCGTTTGCTCTTTTTTCGGACAATATTTGGTTATAAGCATCTGAACCATCGCTATCTGTATGTCCTTCAATAATAAAATCAGCGTCTGGGTATTCTTTTAATATTGTTGTCATTGGCTCTAAAACAGCATAAGATTCTTTCTTGAAAGACCATTTATCGTAATCAAATAAAATAGTTCTTCCGTACTCGTTCAATTCATTCATAATCTCAACGGTTGGCAATACTGGACAACCATAGTTTGAAGCAGGGCCTTTCACGGTTACACATCTGTCAATTAAATCAATAACGCCGTCTCCATCAGTATCTTTGAAAGGACAACCTGCATTTGTTTTTGGACCAAAAACATCTGGACAAGCATCATCTTTATCTGCAGTACCGTCACCATCTCTATCTGGACAACCATGTAACATTTTTAAACCAGCAACTGTTGGGCATTTATCCATTTTATCTGGAATTCCATCTCCATCTGTGTCTGGACAACCATGAAATTCAGCTAAACCAGCAACATCTGGACATTCGTCTCTACAATCTGCAACGCCATCGCCATCTTTATCACTAAGCTCTTCAGTAATGTCTTTGGCCTTTGAATTTCCAAATTTCCAAGCCAATCCAACTGAATATTGCATCATTTCAAAATCAACAGGTGTATTTACTTTTTTATACCCTCCGGTAACGTTAATTCCAACATGGTCTGTAAACCATGCATTAATACCTGCTCCAGCATTTAGGCTTAAACCATTTTCAGTTCCAACCCAATTTTCGCCTCCACCTACATATAAAAATGGATCAAACCATCCTGATTTTCCAAAGGCATTACTCAAAGCATATTTTGCATTTAAATCTATTCCAACAAATGTGGCGTCAGATCCTGCTCCCCAAGGCCTGCTTATTTCATTAACAGCACCTGCTAATTCTAAGCTAAATCCTTTTCCTAAATATCTTCCAAGAGACATTTTAGGACCTATTTTAATTTCATCTGAGTCTCCTCCCTTAACGTCTATGGCGTTCGCTCCAAGCGTTAATATCCAAGGGTTCGCAGTATCTTGGGCATTAGTAGTGCCATAGGATACAATTAATAACAAAGCCAAAAAGGCAATTTTTACATGTTTCATTTTTAGTAAGTTTAAATTTAATGTTCTTTTTTTGCAATAAGGAAAGTCTGTATCACTCTCCTCTTACTAACAAAAATACAAAAATATATTGAAAATGATGCTGTTTTACAATTTTTCTATATAACCTTGAGTGTTTTGCCAACTTTTATAAATGCATTTATTGCTTTTTCCAGATTTCCCTTGCTGTGCGCGGCGGAAAGTTGCACCCTAATTCTTGCTTTTCCTTTTGCCACAACCGGGTAAAAGAAGCCTATTACATAAATACCTTCTTCCAGTAACATATTTGCCATGTCTTGCGATAACTTGGCATCATAAAGCATCACGGGAACTATCGCAGAATCTCCTTTTACGATATCAAATCCCGCTTTTGTCATCCTTTCTTTAAAATAATTGGTATTCCATTCTAATTTATCTCTTAAAGTAGTGTCATTTGAAATCATTTCAAATACTTTTAAGGATGCGCCCACAATTGCAGGAGCCAATGAGTTTGAGAACAAGTAAGGCCTTGAACGCTGACGCAACAATTCAATAATTTCCTTTTTTCCTGTTGTATAGCCGCCCATGGCGCCACCCAAAGCTTTTCCGAGAGTTCCTGTAATAATATCAACCCTGCCCATTACATTTTTTAATTCTAAAGTTCCTCTGCCGGTTTTACCAATGAAACCTGCTGCGTGACATTCATCTACCATCACCAACGCATCATATTTATCGGCCAAATCACAAATTTTATCAAGTTGCGCAACAACGCCGTCCATTGAAAAAACACCGTCGGTTGCTATCAATTTAAAACGGTGATTTTTTTTATTGGCTTCAATAAGTTGTTCTTCCAATGACTCCATGTCGTTATTTTCATATCGATATCGTGCAGCTTTACACAAACGCACCCCATCAATAATGGAAGCATGATTTAAGGAATCTGAGATTATGGCATCTTCATCTGATAAAAGTGGTTCAAAAACACCTCCGTTTGCATCAAAAGCAGCAGCATACAAAATGGTGTCCTCCGTTTTATAAAATTCGGCGATTTTTTGCTCCAATTGTTTGTGAATATCTTGTGTTCCACAAATAAAACGAACTGATGACATCCCAAATCCGTGGGTGTCTAAAGTATCCTTTGCCGCCTGAATTACTTCAGGATTGTTTGACAATCCCAAATAATTATTGGCGCAAAAATTTATGACTTCTTGACCCGTACTGATTTTTATGACCGCATCTTGTGACGATATAATAACGCGTTCAGATTTATATAATCCTGCTTCTTTAATTTCTTGCAGTTCCTTTTGTAAATGTTGTTGTATTTTGCCGTACATATTGTTTATTTTTTTACAAATTTATGCTAAACTTCTTCAATTAAAATTTCATCAGTAATATAAACCAATAATTTTTTTTCAACACTATAATTTAAATTTTCCAACGCCAATGCATAGGTATTAATTTGGTGGCGATGCTTTTCATCAGGTTTTCCCGTCTTATAATCAATGACAGTAACTTTATTGTTGTTAAAAATCAATCGATCGGGGATTACTATTTGCTTGTCTAAAGTCAGTATTTCCCGCTCTGTAAAAACCAGGTTGTTTTGGTCAAAATAGCCTGACAATTCTTGGTGACTGATTACTTGTTTTAAAATAAAAGCAAGTTCCTTCTCTTCTTCAATCGTAATTTCACCCTTAAATAAATATTGATTCAATACTTCAACAATGTCGTTTTTTGTTTTAATTTTAGACAACATTTCATGAAGTAAATTTCCGTAAAGTCTGGCTTTTTCCTGATCGGTGTCCCAAAGTAACGAAGAATTGGCAACAATTGAAATGTGGTGATTTTTCCAGGAATTGCCTATAAAACTTTGTTGAATTGTGGTGTTGCTTACTTCTTTTTTTGAAAAAGGCAAGCGTTTTGGATTTCCAAAACTGTATTCCTTTTTTTCAGGATTCCACAAGTCGATTTTCTTTAAAAACTGCACAAAAAGATCAGAAGTGTTTTTGATGGAATCGGTATCTTTTCCGCCGGTTTTATCTTCTGTAACAACGTACAATTGCTCTACAGCCCTTGTTAATGTTACATACAACAAATTAAAATTATCCAGTTCCAATTCTTCCCTTCGTTGTTCAAATAACTGTTTACCCTGTTCGCCTATGTAATTTAACTTGTCGCCGTAATTTAAAAAAAACGAATTAATGTCACCCGATTGATTATCTGAATACCAAATCTTCGGATTTATTTGTCGGTAAACTTCAATGTCATAAGGGAAAATAACCACCGGAAATTCCAGCCCTTTTGCTTTATGGATGGTCATAATTCTTACCGCATTTTCAGCTTCTGGCGCAACAATGCTAAACTTGTCTTTTTTTAATTCCCAAAATTCCAAAAAGTTGCCGATGGAAACTTTTTTCTTTTGCTGAAACTCAAAAACAACATCCAGGAAGAATTGAATATTTGAATCGGATTCCTTCACCAAATTGAAACTTCTTATGATGTATTCTATGCTTTCATAAAATGGACTTTGGTGAAATTCTTCCACATTAAAATGAAATCCGTATTTTTTTAACCCTTCAAAAAATTCAACGGTTGATAAACGGATAAACCGACTTAAAAAATGGTGTTTTTCTTCCTCCAATTGAAAATATTCGTACAAAAAGTACAGTAATTTAATTTTGTATTCTTTGTAGGAAGGATTTTCGATCACATACAATAAATCGATGATGAAGTTTACTTTTTCGTTGTTTTTCAACAACAAGGTTTCAGAAGAAATGATTTCAATGCCGTTTTCCGACAAATATTTTGCCACGGCAATTCCCTGATCTTTTTTCCGAACCAAAACACACACATCATTCTTTTGAAAAGAAGGATCTAAATTTTGAATAATTTCGGCCACTTTTTTCGGATAAATCAGCGTTTTATCTTCTTCTTCCTCGTTTTTTTCAACAAATGAAATTTGCACATAACCGCCTGTTTTCTTGTTAAATTTTTGGCTGTTGCCGTCAAAAAATAAATCGCGGTAACTTGGGTTGGTTAAAAATTGAGAACTGTTTTTAAAAAAAGAATTGTTAAAATCTATGATTTCCGAGTAGCTTCTGAAATTGGTTTCTAAACTGCTCAATACTTTATCTACGAAAAACGGATTGTTGTTTTTGTTTTTTTCTTCGGAAGAAAGCGCGATAAACTGTTCCGATTTTCCGCCTCTCCAACGGTAAATCGATTGTTTTGCGTCGCCTACCAATAACAATTTCCCTTGTTCTCCAAGTTCATTTTCCGAAGAAATGGCGTGGTCTATGAGCGGAATTAAATTTTGCCACTGCAATTGTGAAGTGTCCTGCATTTCATCGATAAAATAATATCGAAATTTTTCACCAATGCGCTCGTAAATAAAAGGCGCGGGTTCATTTTTAATGGTATCTCCAATAATTTGGTTAAAATCGGCATTTAATTGGATATTATTTTCAGTTTTTAAATCCTGAAGCGCATTGTTGATGTAATTTAAAACCGTCAAAGGAATTAAACTTTCCACAATTAAATTATTCAACACATAGCGAGGATACTTTTCCGCATACAATTTTTTTGATTCATAATACAATTCCTTTAAAATAGAAGTGACACTCTCAATAATTTGCTTTGAATTTGCACTGCATTTTGCTGTGAAGAAATTTTTATTTTCTTCAATAGTGGTATTTAACCTGCCTTCAAATTTTAAATCGTCAACTTTTAAATATTTCAGTTTGATGAGCTTTTTAAAATGATTTGGCAATTCGGAATAGGAAAATTCATTGTAATCAAGTCCGTTTTCATCAATAATCTGCAGCCCTTTTTCCCCAATCCTTAAAAAATCGGCTTCAAGCTGTTTATTTTCCTTTTGAAGTTTTTCCTTCAATTGTGTAAATTCATCAATAGAAATTTTTTGGAGCGATTTTAAATTGGCGGCATCGGTTTCATTAAGTATAATTTTGGCAAATGATTTCAGCTCTAGTGAAATATCCCAAGCTTTGTCATCTTCCAGTTTTTGCAACGAATAACTCACCAATAAATCGGTTAATTTTTTATCGCTCCCAATTTTTGAAATCACCACATCAACGGCTTCGTTTAACAAACTTTCGGCGTCCATTTCAACTTCAAAATTTAATGGAAGATGCAAATCGTGCGCAAAAGTTCGAATTAATTTGTGGGTAAAACTGTCGATGGTCATAATGCCAAATGCTGAATAATTTTGCAATATGGCGCTTAAAATTGCTTGCGATCTGCTAAAAATAAGGGTTTCAGTTAAATTTGTTTCCTGGCTAATTACCGAAAGCATATCGTTTTTTTCTGCTTTTGAAAACGCATTCAAATTCTCGATTACGCGCGCTTTCATTTCACCGGCGGCTTTATTGGTAAAAGTTACCGCCAAAATTTGCTGAAATTTATAGGTGTTGTCGCTTGTTAAAAGAATTTTTAGATATTCTTTAACCAAAGTAAAAGTTTTTCCGCTGCCCGCAGATGCGCTATAGACTTGAAAGGAAGTTGATTTTTTCACGTGTAATTTTTATTGCAAATTAGCATTTTAAACACAAAAAGCCGAACATTATGTTCGGCTTTTTGACATTTTATTAATCTTTTAAATTCTATTCACCCTTTTTATGGCTTTTGAAAAATCATCCAAATCGTTGTCATTTAAAATTAAATGAATGGCTTCGTCAGATACTTTTTCTGCATTATCAATAGGAAAACCAAGGCCAACGCATATTTTTCTTAATACGCCCGCTTCCTCTTTTGAAACTTCATCATCTGCAAATACCATCGTTGCCAAATCGTATAAATGCTCAATGCGCTCATCATAACTTAGCGGAGTATCTTGCGAAAAGTCATTGGGATTCTCAAGTATTTCTTTATATTTTTCTTCTAAAATGTGAAATCTCTTGGCTAGTCTTTTTAATAATTTTTCTTCTCCTTCAGTAATTATGTCATCTGCCAAAGCCAATCTTACAATGCTTGCGAAATGTGCGATGTTTCTTTTTTGTTCCCCACTTAAATTATAATCCGATAATCCCATTTTTCTAATTTTTAATCGCAAATATAGATAAACCCATAATATATTTTCCGTAAAAAAATCATAAATTTAGGAACTGTGCTTAATCGGATTCACTTTTTTTATCACGTTTTTAAAATCTTCAATATCTGGTTCTTTTAAAAAGAATTTTATGGCTTCTTTCACAATTTCCCTTACATTTTCTACGGGGAAACCTAAACCAACAGCGATTCTGTCCATTGTTGACGTTTTATCAATGGTTGGGTTTTTGTCCAAAAACAACATTTTTGTTAAATCGTATAAACACTCTAAGCGTTCATCATAGCTATCGGGTGAAATTACCTCAAATTTGGAAGGATTTTTCAAAATGGCATCAAACTCACTTTTGGTGATGTCCAATCGGCTTGCCAATCTTTCCAGTAATTTAAATTCTTCATCATTAATTCTGTGATCATGTAGCGCCAACTTTACGATGGAGGCAAAGTGCCCTTTATTTTGCTCATGCAATCTGGTTGGGTATAAATCTGAAATTGACATAACGGCTCCTATTTTATTTATTCCCCATAAATTTAATAATTTTTGCTGAATTTTTCCTTATTTTTTTTAAAATGCTACCTTTGGCAAAATTTGCAAATTTGAGCAAACAGGCTATTGTTAAAATTTACGGACAAATTGTTGAAGAAAAACAGTTGGTTCAATTACTGTTAAAGGAGCATCACCATTTTCAAATTTCGAATTTGGTTGGATCTTCATTGTCTTTCGTTATTTCTGAAAGTTTTAAAAAAGTTGAAAAACCATTTCTTTTAATTTTTAATGACAAGGAAGAAGCCGCCTATTATTTAAACGATTTGGAGCAGCTTTTAAACGATAAAGATGTGCTTTTTTATCCGGGTTCCTATCGAAGGCCTTATCAAATTGAAGAAACCGACAACGCCAATGTGTTGTTGCGCTCAGAAGTTTTAAACCGAATTAATTCGCGAAAAAAACCGGCAATTATTGTCACTTACCCCGAAGCGCTTTTTGAACAAGTGGTCACCAAAGCCGAATTGAACAGAAATACCTTAAAAATTAGCCTCAACGATAAATTGAGTTTAGATTTTGTGAATGAAGTGTTGTTCGAATACCAGTTTAACAGGGTCGATTTTGTGAGTGAACCGGGAGAATTTTCGGTCAGAGGCGGTATTATTGACGTATTTTCTTTTTCAAATGATGAACCTTATCGCATCGAATTTTTTGGCGATGAAGTGGAAAGCATCAGGACTTTTGATGTTGAAACACAACTTTCAACCGAAAAGTTGCATAAAATCAGCATTATGCCAAATGTTGAAAATAAAGCGCTGACTGAAAAAAGAGACAGTTTTTTAAAATATATTTCCGATAAAACGGTTGTTTTCATAAAAGATTTAAACCTGCTTTGCAATACTTTGGACACGCTTTTCGGCAAAGCTGAAACTGCTTTTAAAGATTTAAATTCGGCCCTTAATCATGCAAAACCAAACGAACTTTTTTGCGATGGCGACCTCATAAAAAAACAATTACAGGATTTTTCTTTGGTTGAAATTGTGAATGCAAGGCTTTCTGAAAGCGATTATAAATCAACTGAAAAGATGCTGAAACAAGTTCAGCATGACGTTGTGGTTTTCAATACCAAACCTCAGCCTTCCTTCAACAAACAATTCGATTTGCTGATTGAAAATTTTCATCAGAATAGCGAAAACGGATTTTCAAATTACCTGTTTTGCGATTCGGAAAAACAAGCCGATCGTTTTAAGGATATTTTTAGCGATCTGGACAAGGAATTGGAATATACAACGCTCGTTTTTCCATTATTCCAAGGATTTATTGATGTTGAAAATAAATTGGTTTGTTATACCGACCACCAAATTTTTGAACGTTATCACAAATTCCGCCTAAAAAACGGCTACGCCAAAAAACAAACCATCACCTTAAAAGAATTGACCAATCTTGAAGTTGGCGATTATGTGACGCATATTGATCACGGTATCGGAAAATTTGGCGGACTTCAAAAAATTGACGTTGAAGGCAAACAACAGGAAGCCATTAAGTTAATTTATGGCGATCGCGATATTTTATACATCAGCATTCATTCGCTCCATAAAATTTCAAAATACAACGGTAAAGACGGCACGGCTCCTAAATTGCATAAATTAGGTTCGGGCGCCTGGAAAGCGCTAAAACAAAAAACAAAATCGCGCATTAGGCACATTGCCTTCAATTTAATTGAACTATACGCAAAACGCAAGATGCAAAAAGGTTTCGCATTTCGTCCTGACAGTTATTTACAGCACGAACTGGAGGCCAGCTTTTTGTATGAAGACACACCAGACCAATCTTCTTCTACCCAAGATGTAAAAAATGATATGGAAAATGAAATGCCAATGGACCGTTTGGTTTGTGGCGATGTGGGCTTCGGAAAAACAGAAATTGCCATTAGGGCAGCATTTAAAGCGGTTGATAACGGAAAACAAGTTGCCATTTTGGTGCCAACCACCATTTTGGCTTTTCAGCATTTTAAAACTTTTAGCGAACGGTTAAAAGATTTTCCCGTAACTGTGGAATATTTGAACCGATTTAGGACCGCAACACAACGGAAAGCCGTGCTAAAAGGATTGGAAGATGGTTCTGTTGACATTGTGATTGGAACGCACCAACTCACAAGCGCCAGCATAAAATTCAAAGATTTGGGCCTGTTGATTGTTGATGAGGAACAAAAATTTGGTGTGGCCGTTAAAGATAAATTGAAAACTTTAAAAGAAAATATTGACACACTAACGCTCACCGCAACGCCAATTCCAAGAACCTTGCAGTTTTCATTGATGGCCGCACGCGATTTATCGGTCATAAATACGCCACCGCCAAATCGTGTTCCTATCGAAAGCAACGTGATTCGTTTTAGCGAAGAAGCGATTCGGGATGCCATTCGCTATGAAATTCAGCGGGGCGGACAAGTATTTTTTATTCATAACAGAATTGAAAATATCAAAGAAGTTGCAGGAATGTTGCAGCGATTGGTTCCAGATGCTAAAATTGGTATCGGCCACGGACAAATGGAAGGCAAAAAGTTGGAAGGCTTGATGCTTGGTTTTATCAACAATGAATTTGACGTGTTGGTTTCCACCACCATTGTTGAAAGCGGTTTGGACGTGCCAAATGCAAACACCATTTTCATCAACAACGCCAACAATTTTGGCTTGTCTGATCTGCACCAAATGCGCGGACGTGTTGGGCGCTCGAACAAAAAAGCGTTTTGCTATTTTATTACGCCGCCTTATCATATGATGACCGATGATGCCCGAAAAAGAATTCAGGCCATTGAATTGTTTACCGATTTGGGCAGCGGCATTCAAATTGCCATGAAAGATTTGGAAATTAGGGGCGCTGGTGATTTATTGGGCGGTGAACAAAGCGGATTTATCAATGATATTGGTTTTGAAACCTATCAAAAAATATTGAATGAAACCATTGAAGAGTTGAAGGAAAATGAGTTTAAAGAATTGTATAAAGACCGTGATGAAAAACCAAAAGACTATGTAAAAGACATTCAGATTGATACCGATTTTGAAATTCTTTTTCCGGATGATTATATCAACGTGATTTCTGAACGATTGAATTTATATACCAAACTAAGCGAACTTAAAACGGAAGATGAACTGCAAAAATTTGAATTGGAATTGATTGACCGTTTTGGAGAATTTCCTTTTCAAGTGGCAGATCTATTAAACAGTGTTCGCATCAAATGGATTGCAAAATCTTTAGGGCTTGAGCGCCTTATCCTGAAAAAGCATAAAATGATTGGCTACTTTGTTTCCAACCAGCAAAGTTCATTTTACCAAACGCCTGTTTTTACAAAAATTTTGCAATTTGTTCAGCAAAATCCAATCGGCTGCACTATGAAAGAAAAAGAAACAAAAAACGGATTGCGATTGCTATTGACTTTTGATAAAATTACTTCCGTAAACAAAGCGTTGGCAACGCTTCAAAAAATATAAATTTGAAAAATCAGCATCTAAAACACATTATTGAACTAAATATTGCGATACTTTTAATCAGCACTTCAGGTGTTTTGGGCAAATTTGTTTCCATGCCGCCACCTGTAACCATTTGGTTTCGCTGTTTATTTGCGGTTGTTATTTTGGGCGCCTATTGCTGGTATAAAAAAATTGATTTAAAAATTTATAGCAAAAGAGACTTTAAAGCCATTTTATTGAGTTCTTTGCTTTTTGGCGCACATTGGATTACCTATTTTTATGCACTTCAACTTTCAAATGTTGCTATTGGAATGCTTTCTTTATTCACTTATCCGGTAATTACCGCATTACTGGAGCCTTTGTTTTTTAAGACAAAGTTGAATAAAATGCATATTTTATTGGGAATTATTGCATTGGTCGGCATTTATTTTTTAGCGCCCGAATTTAATTTGGAAAGCAATCATACAAAAGGTGTACTTTTCGGATTAATATCTTCCGTATTTTATGCCATCAGAAATTTAATGATGAAACAAAAAATCGCCCAATATCCTGGCTCAATGCTCATTTTTTATCAAATGGTAGTTGTTTCCTTGGTTTTATGGCCAGTGCTTTTTTTCTTTGAAGTTAAGCCAACGTCGGGAGATTGGATGGCCATTCTTGCTTTGGCCTTGTTTACAACCGCGGTTGGTCATACCCTTTTTGTGATGAGTTTCAAAAATTTCTCTATTGGCACCGCAAGTATTATTAGCAGTGTCCAGCCTGTATATGGCGTTTTATTCGGAGTGTTTTTGTTGAATGAAATTCCTTCAGAAAATACTTTAATCGGCGGATTCTTGATTCTAACCACCGTAGTTATAGAAAGTGTTCATTCAAATAAAAGGAAATAATATGGAATTTTTTAGAATTATTGACAAACAAACTACCGAAGAACAACTTCAAACCAAGATACATCCGAAAAGTATCGAAGAATTTACAGAAACCATGTTGTATCTTGAAAGCAACGAAAACAATTTTTTAGGTGCAACGCTTTGGGGCGAATTCAATATCAGTTACGATAAAATAAATGGCGGTGTCCGTTTTGCTTTATTGGATTGTCCGAATGCATTATCGTGGACAATTACTGCAGGTTTTCCTCCTGAAAAAGACAAAATAGTTTTGCATTGCACCATAAACAGAAGTGAAAAACCTCACGAATTTATTGAAGAAATTGAAGCGTTTTTAGAGGAATGGGAAGATGGTTTAAAAAAAGCATTTTAAATCTAAACCGCAAACTCAATTTTACAAAAATTGCTTTTTTACTTCGCAAGCCTTATCCAAGTTATTGTTTTGTCTGAATTTAAAAATTTCGATCAAGAAAATATTCGCCAGAAAATGTGTGAATTATGTAAGGTATTCATAGAATAGTGTAACTCATTCCCATCTGAGGTACTTAGCTTTGTCATCAAATGAAAATGCTGGGAAAACCAAATAAAAAACATACCTTTGGCCCCTTAATTAATTAACCCTAAAATCATAATATATGAAAAAAATTATTTTTAGCTTTATACTATTAGTAGCTATAACAGCAAATGCTCAAGAAAAAGAATACAACCAATGGTCTGTTGAGGCAGAAGCAGGGGTTCACAAACCAGCCAGCCCTTTCAGTCCAGGGTACTACACTTCAACCCCAAGTTTGTGGCAAGGTGGTTTTGGCGTACGTTATATGATGAATGAGAAATTTGGTATTAAGTTGGATGCCGGATATAATAGTATTGAAAATCACGATGATAGTCAAGCATTTGAAACCAAATATTTCCGAACCAGTTTACAAGGTGTCGTAAATATGGGTAATGTGCTTAATTTCAACAGCTGGACCAAGACTTTCAACTTGTTGGCACATGGTGGTATGGGATATTCTTTGAATACGCCTAAATCTCCAAACGATTTTGACAAAGGAGATCAAATGTTAAATTTAATTGTTGGTTTTACTCCTCAATTAAAATTAAGCGACCGCATCGCCCTTACCGGTGACTTAAGCATGGTTAATCACATCAGACAATCTGTGACTTGGGATGGAACACAAGCTGTAAACGGTGGTGGCTTAAATGGAAAACATATGTTAGTTAATGCTTCTGTTGGTTTAACATTTTACTTAGGTAAAAATGCCATTCACGCTGACTGGTATTCTGAAGAAGATGTTATTATGAGTAAATTGGATTCTTTAGATCAACGTCTATCTAAAGTGGAAACTGATATGAATGACAGTGACAATGACGGAATTGCAAACTACCTAGACCAAGAACCTAATACTGTTGCCAATGCTCTTGTTGATTCAAAAGGTCGTGCTGTTGATGTAAACAACGATGGAATTCCAGACACAATGTTAGCGCCTTTAGACGCTCGTTATGCAAGTAAAGGAGACACTCAAGGAGGCAATATCATCAAAGAATTGATTGACAATGGTTATGTAAATGTATATTTCCGTTTCAACAGTACAACTCCAGAAGATTATTCTTTACAATCAGTTAATTATTTAATTATCTATATGAATGAAAATCCTGGATCGAAAGCAGAACTTATTGGTTATGCAGATGAACTTGGCGACGCATCTTACAATCAAAAACTTTCTGAAAAAAGAGCAATTAAAGTACAAGAATTATTAGTTGCTGCAGGAATTGACGCCGCCCGTTTAACCGTTCGCGGTGGTGGTGAAGATGCTTCAGTAGATAAAAATTCTACAGGAGCACGTCAATTGGTACGTCGTGTAACTTTTAAATTGAAATAACAGTTCAACTACTTAACTAAATAAAATCCCCTTTGTTGCAAAACATTGGGGATTTTTTATTTTTTGCAGGCAGCTGCTTATTGTGTGCTTTTGAATTTTAAAAATACTGACAAAAAAGTATACTACTGGAAAAGTGTGAATTATGCAAAGTATTATTACAATTGTGTAACTAATTCTTAACTGAGGAGCATAGCTTTGTTACATAAACAAAACTATAGGAATCCCCAATTAGCATCTGCCCATTGGAACCTAAATTAATTAACTTTAAAATAAAAACTATAAATGAAAAAAATTATTTTTGGCCTATTCTTATTAGGCGCTATTACAGCAAACGCACAAGACAAAAACAATCCTTGGGCAATAGGCATTGGCGTAAACGCAGTAGATTTTTACCCCACTCATAATACAGAATATGGCGG
>Ga0156193_153_pt2 | contig 14910 bp, 12 predicted proteins | sample RifCSPlowO2_12_FD_107846 | JGI IMG/M metagenome (GOLD analysis project Ga0156193, IMG submission 107846) | Flavobacteria bacterium RIFCSPLOWO2_12_FULL_35_11
TAGATTTATTATAAATAATATTTTTTTGTTTAATTTGTGTAAAATCTGAAAATCGTAATCCAGTATAACAACCTAGCAAAAATAAATCTCTAACTTTTTCTAGGCTTGGATTGTCACTTAAATCTTTATCTTCAAATAATTTTAATTCTTCCGCTGATAAATATACAGTATCTGTTTCTTCTGAAATTGTTTTAAACTTGCTTTTTCTAAATTCTAAATTTGTATTAAAGCCTCTTTCTGTAGCTTCATTTAGGAATGTTTTTAATGTTTTTATGTATTTGCCAATAGTGTTTGTTGACATTTCTAAATCTTGGCATAAATACTTTGTGAAGCTTGAATAAAATATCAAATTAATACTATCAAAATTTATACTCTTATTTTTTAATTCAGCATAGTTTTTAAGATGAGCCAAAGTAGTATTATATACTGTTATAGTGCTACTTTGTTTTACATTCTTGCTTTCCGTTATAAAATTATCTATAAAATCAAATAATGAAATTTTACGTTGTTTTAAAACCCTGTTATCAAGTTCAAATTCTAATTCTTTTTTTAATAAATCATTATTTGGTTGAATTCCGTCATTTAACAATCTTCTAAAAGCATTGTTTATGCCATTTTCTAAAGTATCAAGTCTAGTATTGAATTCAGGATATTCAGGAAAGTTTTTAGATTCTTTTACACGTTGACTGTTATTATTCCAAAATTTTGGATTAATTTTTTCTCCTGTTGAGTACTTAAATCTTTTGTATTGATAATTGTATAAAAGATAAATAAGCGTATCACTTTTTGAGCTAGGTTCTTTTAAGATAAATTTTGCTTTTGCCATATAACAAAGATATATTAAAAATACATAGGGGACGAATCAGGGGACGAATAATTTTAATTTGCTCATATTTAGCCTAATTTAGCCTTATCAAAAAACATAGTATTTATGAGGGCTTAAGTGCTTAAATTCACTAAAATAGAGTAAAATAAAGTAAGATTTATTCTAGTCCCGTCCAGACCGCAGAAAGCCTGATAATCATATGATTATCAGGCTTTTTCATTTATAATGATTTTTTTTGTGAACATAACTGTGAACACAATGCGCTTATAGAATACTACATAACAAACCAACTACAGCAATTTAGAAAAATTTAGGAATTAAATTTAGAAGAGGAGAAGCATGAATGGAAAAAAATTAAATGGCGTAATTTTTTAGAAATTCCTGAAATACCATAGGTTTTAATTTTCTGGCTTCACAATGCGCTACATAGGTGTTGTAATTCTTTCTTGCAAAGCTTTGGATAACTTCGGGAGTGATAAGTTCCATGAATGATGTTGGTTTCATAATTAAGGAAATATTTGGTTAGTAGAGTACTTTTACAAATTGAAAAACGGATTTTTTTATTTAAAAACGAAATAAAAGTATAAAACACATTTGAATAATCCAAAATAAATTACCATTTATTTCATAATACTAACCATTTATAAGATAAAACATACCGTTTGTTTATAATTTTGTATATTATGAATTGAAATATTTATTGTTAAAAAGTGCTGCTTTACCAACTATTTGGACATCGGTAAATGAGCCTGCGACTAAAACAAATAATAAAATTTAATAGCGATCAAATAAAATGGTGGTTTTATGCCAGGCAGGATCCATTTCAGCCTGAATGATTTGGCCCAGACTGTTGAAATTACACAATAAATAGTTAATTTCGCATATCGCTTTAAATTTGTGCGTTTTAAGAAAGGCGATGAATCATAATTTGCATTAAAATGCCTATTAAATAAAACAGACTACTATGAAGGGAATTATATTGGCAGGCGGTTCCGGGACAAGATTGTACCCAATTACAAAGGGAACTTCCAAACAACTGTTGGCCATTTACGACAAGCCAATGATATACTATCCGCTTTCTATTTTGATGCTTGCGGGAATCACCGAGGTGCTCATCATTTCCACACCGCAGGATTTGCCGAACTTTAAAAAATTATTGGGGGACGGTTTGTCGATTGGCATGAAATTCACTTACAAGGAACAGCCATCGCCGGAAGGTTTGGCCCAGGCTTTTATTTTGGGTTCAGCATTTATTGGAAACGACGATGTTTGTCTGATTTTAGGCGATAATATTTTTTACGGGGCAGGCATTGAAAAACTGCTCAGCGATGCGGTTCAAACTGTTTCGGAAGCGCAGAAGGCTTCAATTTTCGGGTATTATGTGCAAGATCCGCAAAGATATGGCGTGGCAGAATTCGATTCAGAAGGAAATGTGCTCAGCATTGAGGAAAAACCGACAAAACCCAAAAGCAACTATGCCGTTGTGGGCTTGTATTTTTATCCGAACAGTGTGGTAGAAATTGCTAAAAGCATCAAGCCAAGCGCAAGAGGCGAATTGGAAATCACCACCGTTAATCAGGAATATCTGCTTCAAAATAAGTTAAAAACGGAGATTATGGGACGCGGTTATGCCTGGCTTGATACAGGCACGGAGGATTCCCTGCTCGAAGCCTCCAATTTTATTCAGACCATCGAAAAACGACAGGGCCTAAAAGTGGCTTGCATCGAAGAAATCGCCTATGAAAAAGGCTATATTTCTAAAGAACAGTTGCTTGTTTTGGCTGAGGAATATAAAAATAATGATTATGGATCGTACTTGCTTAAGTTGGTTTCACAAGGCTAAAGTTTAAAGTCTAAAGGAAAAAGTTGATATGGAAAATGATTTACAAAAGAGGTTATTTAGGTTTTCAGTCAGTGTTATAAAAGAAGTGAGAAACCTGCCAAATTCTAAAGAATACCAAGTGATTTCATATCAGTTGTTGAAATCGGCAACGGCTGTTGGTGCAAATTATGAGGAAGCGCAAGGAGCTGTTTCAAAAGCAGACTTTTCAAATAAAGTCGGTATTGCACTTAAAGAAATTAGAGAAACCAATTATTGGATAAGAATATTAATTGAATTATCAGAAAAAGAGAACACATGGAAAGAAAAGGAAATAGAATCAAAAGAATTAATGAGTATCCTTGGTTCTATTTATTCAAAAACTTCAAAAAGATGATTTCAAAAGATGAATTTTTAACACTTTTTACTTTAAACTTTAACCTTTACACTTTAACCTTTTTTTAATGAAATTCAGCAAAACAAACATCCCCGATGTCATTTTATGTGAACCGACTGTCTTTAAAGACGAGCGGGGTTACTTTTTTGAAGCCTTCAACCAGGAAGACTTTGAAAAACACCTGGGAAAACCCATCCGTTTTTGTCAGGACAACGAGGCAAAATCCACCAAAGGCGTTTTACGGGGATTGCATTATCAGCTCCCGCCTTATGCGCAATCCAAACTGGTTCGGGTCATTTCAGGGAAAGTGCTGGATATAGCGGTGGACATCAGAAGGGGTTCTGCCACCTTCGGACAATATGTGGCTGTTGAATTGAGCGGTGAAAACAAACTCCAGCTTTTTGTCCCGGCCGGATTTGCGCATGGCTATGTGGTCCTGAGCGATGAAGCTGTATTCAGTTATAAAGTGGACAATTATTACAGCAAAACCCACGAAAGAGGCATTTTTTATAAGGATTCCGAACTAAAAATCGATTGGAAATTGCCTTTAAACGAATTGCTAATTTCTGAAAAAGACAAGATTCAGCCCGCTTTTAATAAGGCTGATCTATTTGAAACAAATTTTTAAAAATGAATATTTTAATTACAGGCTCAAAAGGGCAATTGGGGTTGGAACTGGAAAATTTGGGACATCAATTCCCAGATCTGAACCTTTTTTGTACGGATAAATTCAGCCTGAACATCCTTAATTTAGAGGAAGCGGAACAATATGTGTTGAAAAACAAGATCGATGTGGTGGTGAATTGCGCTGCTTACACCGATGTGAACAAAGCTGAAGAGGAGTTTAAAATGGCCGATGAAGTGAATCATTTGGCTGTCAGAAATCTGGGGTTAATCGCCAAAAGGCATAACATAAAATTAATCCATATTTCTACGGATTATGTGTTTGATGGGAATTCTAGCATTCCTTATAAGGAAACGGATGCCACAAATCCGCAAAACGCTTACGGAGTCAGTAAATTAAACGGAGAAAAAGCATTGTTGGAAATCAATCCGAAGAATTCAATGATCATAAGAACTTCCTGGCTTTACTCAGAATTTGGCAATAATTTTGTGAAATCAATGCTGAAATTAAGCAAAGAAAAGGAAAGTATTACGGTGGTTTCCGACCAAATTGGATCGCCAACCTATGCCAAGGATTTGGCACTGACCATTTTGCAGATAATTCCGGAAATCAACAGTGACGACCTTCAAATTTATCACTATGCGAACAAAGGTCAGTGCAGCTGGTTTGATTTTGCATCGGCAATTATGAAAATCTCCCAGCAGAATTGCGAAGTTTTGCCCATACCATCCTCAGCATTTAAAACCAAGGCAAAAAGACCGAAATACAGTTTGTTGAATACCGATAAAATACAGCATACCTTTAACCTTGAAATTCCAAATTGGGAAGACGCTTTGAGGGAATGTATTTTGAAAGGATAAAAAGCCCCCTAACCCCCGAAGGGGGAATTAATGTTGGATTGGGAAAGGTTAAAGTAAAAATTAATAAAATAAGTTCTGAACATAAATTGAAAACAAATCAAAGAAGAAGCGTCCTATGATTTTTTTCGTAGTAAAATATTGAAAACGTCATCCTGAACTTGTTTCAGGATCTCATGGAATGAAGTTTAAAACATAAAGTTGGATGTTGCAACCCAAAGAGCCTCGTGGCAGGCTAAGCTAGGAAAAGGCGGTCTGGATGCTGGGGATCAAAAAATTCAATAATTTTGCAGAAAAAGATCATGAGACTAGATTTTTTTGTTACTTTTTTTATCAATGAAAAAAAGTAAAAGAGCAAATAGATGAATTAATATATGTTAGTTGAGGATAATAATTAAAAATGTATAATTCAACATTCAAAATTTCAAAAATCGTAAATCGTAAATCAAAAATCGTAAATCAAAAATACCAAAATACCAAACAAATGAAATCACTACTAATAACAGGCGGAGCCGGATTTATAGGTTCAAATTTGGTGGAGTATCTTATTGATAAATATCCCGATTATCAAATTGTGGTGCTCGATTTGCTCACCTATGCCGGTGATGCCGAGCATTTTAAATCGGTGAAAAACGCCAAAAACTTCACCTTTATAAAAGGGGATATTTGTGACAGGGCTTTGGTGGAGCGTATTTTTCAGCACCATATCATCAAAGGCGTTTTCCATTTGGCGGCCGAATCTCACGTGGACAATTCAATTCTGCACCCCGATGTGTTTATTGAAACCAATGTAAAAGGAACCTTTACGGTATTGGATGTGGCTTATAAATATTGGATGGAAAAACCATTTGTTTATAAAAGCGGCTTTGAAAACAGCCGGTTTTTGCATGTGTCAACCGATGAGGTGTACGGAAGCTTGGGCGAAACAGGCCTGTTTACCGAGCAAACTCCTTATGCCCCAAATTCGCCCTACAGCGCTTCAAAAGCAGCCAGCGATATGATAGTGAGAAGTTACCACCATACCTATGGAATGAATACCATCATCACCAACTGTTCAAACAATTACGGACCAAAACAGCATGATGAAAAATTAATCCCGACCATCATTAGAAAAGCATTGGCAGGAGAACCGATACCAATTTATGGCGAGGGAAAAAACATCAGGGACTGGTTGTATGTGACGGACCATTGCAAAGGGCTGGACTTGGCCTTTCATAATGGAAAATACGGTGAAGTGTACAATATTGGCGGTAAAAATGAACGGAATAATAACGATATTGCCGAAAAAATTTGCGAAATATTGGATACCTTGGCACCCTTAAAAAACCAACCCCACAGAAGTCTGATCACTTATGTGGAAGATCGCGCCGGCCACGATTTCAGGTATGCCATTGACGCAGCTAAAATTGAAAAGGAATTGGGTTGGAAAGCCGATGAAAATTTTGAAACCGGATTGCTGAAAACAGTAAAATGGTATTTGGAGAAGTATGGTCCCCTAGCCCCCGAAGGGGGAATTTAAAGAAGGTGAATTGCAAAATAATTCAACTGTCAAGGAATACTTGACTATTGCCCCGAACTAAGACTAAGTTAAACGAATCAAACTCCCCTCTTGAGACCTGTGCTGAGCGGAGCCGAAGCAGGGGCAAGGGGTGTGTAAAACTTGAATTAGACCGCAATTATTAAATTGTAATTAACGTATAATAATTAACAGATTGCCACAGCTTTTTTCAAAAGCCTCGCAATGACAAGACTGCACGACAGCAAGACCGCAAGACTGCACGACTGCACGACAGCAAGACAAGAAAAATGAAAACATATAGATGAAAGAACAAATTAAAATAGCCATCATAGGTTTAGGGTACGTCGGACTCCCATTGGCGCGATTGTTCGCAACAAAATACCCAGTTGTCGGATTCGACATCAATAAACAACGTGTTGCGGAATTAAAAAAGGGCACCGACAGCACCCTGGAAGTTTCAGAAGAACTGTTAAAAGCCGTTTTATTGGATAAAAACCCAATAACTGGCACGCTCAATTCCCCTCCTCCGGAGGGGCCAGGGGTGGTCGGTCTCTTCTGCTCCTCAGACATTTCCGACATCAAAGACAGCAACTACTACATCGTCACTGTTCCTACGCCTGTCGATAAAAAAAACAAACCCGACTTCACGCCCTTGATAAAATCGAGCGAAACGGTGGGCAAAGTGATCAAAAAAGGGGATATCGTTATTTACGAATCTACGGTATATCCCGGTGCAACGGAAGAAGTGTGCATTCCTATCATCGAGAAAATTTCAAAACTCACTTACAATGTCGACTTTTTTGCGGGTTATTCCCCGGAACGCATCAATCCGGGCGACAAAGAGCATACCGTTGAAAAAATACTGAAAGTCACTTCGGGTTCCACCCCCGAAATTGGCACCAAAGTAAATGAATTGTATAAAAGTGTCATCACAGCCGGCACACATTTGGCGCCTTCCATAAAAGTGGCTGAAGCCGCAAAAGTGATCGAAAATTCGCAGCGCGACATCAACATTGCCTTTGTGAACGAATTGGCCAAAATTTTCAACTTGTTGCACATAGATACCCATGCGGTATTGGAAGCCGCCGGAACAAAATGGAACTTTCTGCCTTTTAAACCGGGCTTGGTGGGCGGACATTGCATAGGGGTTGACCCCTATTATTTGGCGCAAAAAGCGCAGGAAGTTGGTTACCATCCCGAAATTATTCTGGCCGGGAGAAGAGTAAACGACAGTATGGGCCATTATGTGGCATCCGAAGTGATTAAGCTGTTCGTGAAAAACGACAAAGAAATAAAAAACGCCAAAATTTTGGTGTTGGGCATCACCTTCAAAGAAAACTGCCCCGATGTGCGAAATACCAAAGTGGTGGATGTTATTAAAAATCTGGAAGATTTTGGCACCCAGGTCACTATTTTCGACCCTTGGGCAAATCCGGCCGAGGTGCTTAAGGAATACGGACTCACAACCACCAATCAGGCGCCCACAACTACCTTTGACGCCATCGTTTTGGCTGTGTCGCACAAACAATTTTTAGCCATGGACCTGCACAAATACCTCAATAAAAACGGCATAATTTATGACGTGAAAGGTGTTTTGACCTGTAAAGTTCATGGGAAACTTTAAACAAAATATTGTCTTGCAGTCAAAATTGTCGTGCAGTCTTGCGGTCAAATAGGTCCTGCAGTCCCGACAGCTATCGGAATGCAGTTAAAAATGTCTTTGACAAGTTCAATTGACAATAAATTATGAAGTGGATAAAGAAAATATTTTTATTAAATAAGCACAAAAGACAAGGATATAAAACTAGTGAAGTGATATGGCAGGACTGCACGACAGCACGACCGAAAGACTGCACGACAAAATAAAGAATCAAACAATAAAAAAGAAAAAAATGGCTAAGATTGAAAATTTTGAAGATTTAGAAGTATGGAAATCCGCGAGGATATTGACAAAAAAAGTATATTTGGATTTTAATGTTAACAAAGATTATGGATTCAAAGACCAAATACAAAGATGTTCAGTTTCTGTTATGAATAATATTGCAGAAGGTTTTTGCAGAAATGGAGATAAAGAATTTCATCAATATCTAAAAGTTGCAAAAGCTTCCTGTGGAGAACTGAAAAGCATGTATTATTTGGCTGAAGATATTCAGTATATAAATGTAGATACTGCAATTGAAAGGAGATTAGAAGCCAATAACCTAATGAATGGTATTGGAAAATTTATGCAGTATCTTAGAAACTCAAATAAAAAATAGCAAAGAAGCGCAAAGAAGAGTAAAGCGAGATCACAAGACTGCAAGACCGCACAACTGCAAGACTGCAAGACTGCACGACCGCAAGACCGCAAGACCGCACAACTGCACGACCGCACGACTGCACGATATTAAAACAATAAGGAACCGCACGACTGCAAGACCGCACGACTGCAAGACATTAAAAGATATGAAAAATTTCGCACTTATAGGAGCAAGTGGCTACATCGCACCACGACACATGAAAGCCATTAAAGAAACCGACAACACTTTAATAGCGGCACTCGATAAATTCGACAGTGTAGGCATTATAGACAGTTATTTTCCAAATGCCGATTTCTTTACGGAATTTGAACGTTTCGACCGGCATATTTCCAAACTGAAATTTGAGAAAAACACCCAGTTAGACTATGTAAGCATTTGCACGCCGAATTACCTGCATGATGCGCACATCCGTTTCGCATTGCGTCAGGGTGCCGATGCCATTTGCGAAAAACCCTTGGTACTCAACCCATGGAACATTGATGCCTTGGCCAATATAGAAAAAGAAACAGGCAAAAAAGTGTTTAATATCCTGCAATTGCGCGTGCATCCAAGCATCATCGCTTTGCGGGAAAAAATAGCCGCCGGTCCAAAAGACAAAATTTACGACGTGGACTTAACCTACCTAACTTCGCGCGGGCATTGGTATTACACCTCTTGGAAAGGCGACATTACAAAATCGGGAGGCATTGCCACCAACATAGGCGTTCACTTTTTTGATATGTTGTCTTGGATCTTTGGCGACCTCAAACAAAACATTGTGCACATCAACACGCACGACCGCTCTGCCGGTTATCTGGAATTTGAAAAAGCACGGGTGCGCTGGTTTTTATCCACCAATTATGAGGTGTTGCCCGATGCTGTTAAAGCAAAAGGACAAACCACTTACCGCTCCATTACCATTGAAGGCGAAGAGCTCGAATTCAGCGGAGGTTTTACCGATTTGCACACCGTTTCCTACCAGGAAATCATTGCGGGCAAAGGCTACGGACTTGAAGCGCCGCGACAGGCCATTGAAATAGTGCACAGCATCCGCCATGCACAACCCATCGGCCCAAAAGGCGACTACCATCCCTTTGTTCTAAAACCATTGGCAAAACATCCTTTTGAGAAATAAGTTATAAGTCCGAAGACCGAAGTTAAAATTTAAAGGTTAAAAGCTCAAATGTGAAAGCGAAAACAAATTTCGTCATTGCGAAGGACAGAGCGTTAAGAAAATGTATGGGATACATTTTTAGCGATAGGGCCAGCTGGCACGTTGGGAGAGGCGTAGCTGAAGAAATCCGACGTGGCAACCTGTTGTGAACTAACGAAATGACCCTAAGCAACCTTTTCCTCATAAAACTTGCCCATTAACAAAAAATGAGTACTTTTGTTGCTCAATAACAGTGCTATAATTATGCTCGAATCCCTAATCACCTCAAAAACACGCATCCGTATCTTGGTAAAGTTTTTCATAAACGCAGCCAACATGGGACATTTACGCGGTTTGGCAGAGGAGATGAACGAATCCACCAACGCCATCCGTAAAGAATTAAACAACCTTTCCGAAGCCGGTTACCTGGAAAAAGAAGCGATACAAAACCGCATTTCTTACAAAGCCAACACCAAACACCCTTTATTCGCCACCCTTCAAAAAATAGTTTTCCAACATTTGGGACTCGATGCCATTGTGGTGATGATATTGGAGCGCATTGGAGATGTGAAAAAGATTGTCGTGATAGGCGATTATGCCGATGGAAAAGATTCAGGAACCATAGAAGTGGTGGTGGTGGGTGATGCCCTAAACACAGAATACATCGAACAACTGGCCGGTAAAATTGAAGGAGAAATCGGCAGAAAAGTACAATTTTTAATCACCCAGGAATACAAGGGCAAAGGATTGACAATATATGAAAAAAGCTCAAAGCTCAAAGTTGAAAGTTAAAAGAGGTCCGAAGACCGAAGTCGGAAGTTAAATATTAGATATTAAAAGTTAAAATTCACCACAATTAATTCCCCTCTAGAGACCTGTGCTGAGCGGAGTCGAAGCAGGGTTAAGGGTGTGTAAAAATGAAGTTTAAAGATAAGGAATTCATAAATCCTTTACCCCAACCCTAAAGGGAGGGATTTATTTCAAGAAAATATGATAAAATGACCGCACGACTGCCTGACCGCACGACTGCAAGACAATAAAAAATGACCGCACGACTGCAAGACCGCACGACTGCAAGACAATAAAACAATAAGACCGCATGACTGTTCAACCGCACGACTGCAAGACAATAAAACCATAAGACCGCACGACTGTTCAACCGCACGACTGCAAGACAAAAAATAAAGTATGAATTGGTATGTAGTTTACACCAAGCCCAAGTGGGAAAAAAAAGTGACCGAACAATTGAATGAGCTGGGGGTGATTGCCTATTGCCCATTGATAACTACAATTAGGCAATGGTCCGATCGGAAAAAAAAAGTGGTTGTGCCCCTGTTCAACTCTTATATTTTTGTTCAGACAACAGACAAAGAAAGAAATAAAATATTTGAAGTAACAGGCGCTATAAGATATTTGTTTTGGCTCGGAAAACCGGCAATTGTGAGAGATTCGGAAATTGAAGCGATACAAAACTGGATTTCCGCTCCTAATGACTATGAAGTTTCTGTAGATGGGTGGAAAAAAGGAGACAAGGTAATCTTGGAATCGGGACCGTTTGTAACACAGCCTGCTTTAGTTCAGGAAGTGAACCCAAACCATTATGTGTTGATTTTGGAATCATTGGGATGTGTGCTTAAGGTGCAAAAAAAGAGCGGTAATGGCGTCACTCAAGAATTCAGTTAAAAAGATAGTTCATTTTATTAAAAATAAGTAAAGAAAAGCAAGTGTTAAATAGGATGTTTCGTGCCGTATAAGTTGAATAGAATACAAATTATCTCTATTATTTAACATAAATTTGCGCTTGGTAAAAATTATGGTGAACCTAGTTAATGGGAGTCACAGTGGCGAAGCCATGAAAATTGAGAAGCATTTTTTTTGTCAAATAATGATTCTCAATACAATTCCGCTCAAAAGCAGAATCAACTGAAGATAAAAAAACAGGATTAAAATACAATCACATCCCAAGGATAAGGTTAATTTTAGAAAAAAATCAAGATCAATTAAAAATTAGAAAGATGAAAAAAATAATTACGGTTCTTTTGCTGTTGTTTGTCCTAATGCAATCAGAAACTTTAATAGCTCAAGATTTACTTAAAAGCAATGATCTAAGCACCCTAAAGGTCGATAATTTATCCGATGGAGACATCGCAAAAATTATGGCGCAATTAAAAAGCAACGGACTCACCATTGCCCAGGCTGAACCATTGGCCTTGTCCAAAGGAATGACTTCAGGCGAATTCTCAAAATTAAAAATACGAATTGAAAGTCAGCCGGTTGCTGAGGCAACTTCTGACAATATTAAAGCCGAAGATACAGGAAGAAAACAAGAAATTTCAGAAAATATCAAATTGAAAGATACCGAAAATGCGCTAATTTTCGGATCGGAGCTATTTGACAATCCTTCCCTAAATTTTGAACCCAATTTAAAATTGGCCACACCCTTAAATTATATTTTGGGCCCTGGGGATGAATTGCAAATCAGTGTGTATGGCGTGCAGGAGTTCATTGCCAGCGCACCGGTTTCGGTTGAAGGAAAAATTAACATTCAGTTTGTGGGACAAATTCCGGTTTCGGGCATGACCATTGAATCGGCCACCCAAAAAATAAAAACATCCTTGGCCAAAGTTTACAAAACCATAAATTCAGGTCAATCCCAAGTTGGGGTGAGTTTGAGTGGCATCAGAACGATCAAAGTAACCATTATAGGCAGCAAACAACCGGGTAATTATGCCATTTCTTCATTAGCAACTGTGTACAATGCGTTGTTTTTGGGCGGAGGGCCTGGAAAAAATGGCAGTTACAGAAATATTGAATTATTAAGGGACAATAAAATTTACCGGATTATTGATATTTACCGGTTTTTAGTAAACGGAGACCAATCAGACAATGTAGGATTAAAAGACAATGATGTGATTCGAATCCCAGCCTACACGCAGCGAGTAACGCTTGAAGGACAGGTAAAAAGACCTGGCATTTTTGAAATGAAAAACGAAGAAACCTTTAATGATTTAGTGTCTTTTGCTTCAGGTTTCAATGAGTTTGCCTATACGGCCTCGGTAAATGTGACACAAAAAACGGACAGGGAATTCAAAGTAATGGATATCAAAGCCACAGAGTTTGCAACCTATAAACCCTTGTCTGGCGATGTATTCAAAGTGACCAAAATCTTAAATCGTTTTGAAAATCGCATCCAAATAACAGGAGCGGTATTTAGACCTGACATTTATTCATTTTATGAAGGGATGCGAATTTCAGCATTGATCGCAAAGGCTGATGGATTAAAAGAAGATGCATACAATACCAGGGCTACCATAATTCGTTTAAAAGACGATTTAACGACGGAAGTGGTTAATGTGAATTTGGCCAAGGCCTTACAAGGTGATCTTGAAGCTGATATTGTTTTGAAAAGAGAAGATGTAGTAACAGTATATTCTATCTTGGATTTTGCGGAAGAATACAAAATAACGATTGACGGAGAAATCAATAAGCCGGGGATTTACCCTTATTTTGAGAACCTGACCCTAAATGATTTATTGGTTCAGGCAGGCGGATTATCAGGTTCGGCATCCAAAAAAGTCGAGATTGCCCGTATGATCATGTCAGATGAAATAGACAACAAGAATCCGAATAGGGCCCAATTAATCAATTTTGAGATTACTGCTGCCAATAATGAGCAACTGAATAATTTCGAGCTAAAGCCTTTTGATGTCGTAAATATTCGTAGAATGGCGGTATATGAGAAGCCTAAAATGGTGACCGTGAGTGGAGCAATAACCTATGCCGGAAAATACGTATTGGCCGATAAAAAAGAAAAAATATATGATGTTATCCTTAGAGCGGGCGGATTAACTGCTGTTGCTGATGTGGAAGGGGTAAAAATAAAGCGTCCAATTCAATCCAAGCAAATTGAAGATTTAGAAAATGTGAATTTGAATTTGGGTAAAAATGACAGTATCCAGGACAATCTTATTGGAAAATTGAAAGAAGAGAATAAATTTGCGACGATTCCGGTAGATTGGGAGGCCATTTTAAAAAATCAAAAAAGCATCACAAATGTGACCTTATTTCCCGGAGATGAAATAGTAGTGGCCACCTTCAATGAAGGCGTAAAAGTTACGGGGAATGTAATTCTTACTTCAGAGATTCCTTACAATAGCGGCAAGGATTTTAATTATTATTTGAGTGCTGTTGGAGGGATTGATGCGAAGGGTTGGAAGAAAAAGGCCTATATCATTTATCCAAACGGAAAAGCTGCTGTATCCAATTCTTTTTTATTCATCAGATCTTATCCAAACGTGTTGCCGGGATCACAAATTGTGGTGCCCGAACGACCTGAAACAAGAAAAATGAGTACCGGCGAATGGGTAGGGATAGGAAGCGCATTAACAAGTATCGGTTTGCTGATTATTACCGCGTTTAGGTAATCTCAGTTATCGGTTCTCTGTTTAAAAACAGTTATTGGTTATCAGTTATCTGTTATCAGTTAACGAATAATGACAAACCGACAGCCGACAACAAATTAAATTATTTCTCTAGCGCTAAGGAGTGAATTTTTTTGCAAGCAGGTTAAGGATTCATAAATGCTGCACCCCAGCCCTAAAGGGAGGAATTTATTTGCAAGAAGGTTAGGGATTCATAAATTCTTTGCCCCAGCCCTAAAGGGAGGAATTTATTCAAGAAAATTTATTTTAAGAATGTATTTGGGTTTTTTGGCTCCCATGTCACCCAGAGCGGAGCCGAAGGGAGGGAAGTGGCAGAACAAAAAATCAAACTATAAAGCCAATATTTAAAGAGACAGTAAAACAAGAAATAAATTCTTTACCCCAGCCCTAAAGGGAGGAATTTATTTCAAGAATATATGAACACCTGCTTTTTCATCACCCTTTAGGGTTGGGGAAAAATGAAAAAGTGGTTCCGAGCCACCCTTTATGGCTGGGCAAAGCAAAAAAGAAATTTGAATTATAATGAAAAATCAACATCCATATCATGATGAAAGTATGTGGAAAGGAGCACCTGCCAGTAATTTTGGGTTGGCAAGACAATTAAGGGTAAGGTTGACGGCAGCAGAATTATTGATGTGGGATAAACTAAAAAACAAACAGTTTAAAGGATATAAATTCAGAAGGCAGCATCCTATTCATAAGTTTATTGTTGACTTTTATTGCCATGAATTAAAACTGATTATAGAGATAGACGGAAAATATCATGATGCAGAGGAACAACAAATTGAAGATTTCAAAAGAAGTGAATTATTACAATTTCAAGGATTGCACGAAATCCGATTTAATAATGAAGAAATTATTAATGATATTGATTTAGTTTTAAAAAAGTTAACCGGCCTCATAAATTCTTTACCCCAGCCCTAAAGGGAGGGATTTATTCAAGAATGTTTTAGGGTTTCATAAATTCTTTACCCCAGCCCTAAAGGGAGGAAT
>Ga0156193_119_pt1 | contig 14896 bp, 10 predicted proteins | sample RifCSPlowO2_12_FD_107846 | JGI IMG/M metagenome (GOLD analysis project Ga0156193, IMG submission 107846) | Flavobacteria bacterium RIFCSPLOWO2_12_FULL_35_11
TTCCCACTTCAAAATGTGTCTTCAGTTTTGGTAGGTTAATGAAAAAATCAGCGTCCAGGCATTCCTTTGCAACGCCTGACGTTATCCCATTTTCAAACGTTACCGCCACCTTTTCAGAATAATTTAAATCGACCACCTTGACGCCATAATGCTCACCCAATTTGTCAATGCCCAGTCTGGAGATTACGCTAATGCCATTTCTATAAAACCCACTATTCGTGCCCTCGCCTATGGTTAGATTTTTGTATCCATTCTCCATAAGGAATTCAATAACCGCGCCTATGATCCTGAGGTCAGTGGTGTTGCCCGTTAAGGTGTTCATATTGCTATTAAGGTTGGGTTTTAAAAATATCTTCGCTGCTTTTGACGCAGGAAATAAATCCTTGTATTTCTTCAGTGTATCAAATAATCCATTTTTAATATCATCTTTGGAATAAGCCTTAAAAATATTCAGCCTAAACATAATTCCTCCTCTTTTCTACGAACGTGCAATAAACATTTCCTGGTAACATTTTAGAACCTTATTTTTAACGTAATACTTTATTTTTATAATATCAGAAAAAGGTTATGAAGTCTATTTCCTTGCATAAAAATACAACAGAACGTTAATTCCCGGCGTACAAAAAAACTACTTTTATCGAGGTTCTTAAAATACTGCGCTATCCGTCGGTAGAGAGAATATGCTTTGCAGTCTCCTCACCCAGTTCTATAACATCTGGCATCATGGAAAAGTAGAAACTACCCATACGACCAACTGGGTACAAATTTTTATATTGCAACAATTGATCAAATATCTTTTTAATTCGTTCTCGATAATCAACAGGATAAACTGGGTAGGCATCCGTTATCTCTATGTATTCCATTGTTTCTATATCTTCGGGTTTTACCAGCCCCAGTTTCTCTAAATCATCTCTGACTTTTTCGATTGTCTTATTTTTCCCCAAACTTTTCAACGCTTCTTTTAAAGTTATCTCTACACACAATGCATCCCAACCTTCAGGAACAAGCTTTTCGTAAATGTGAGAGGGATAATAGATGCGGTTGAAAATGATATCTTTCTGGATGTAATAGGTATATAAAGATTTTATTATTTTTGGCAGTTTCCTTTTAATAACCACGAATACCAAGGCGCAACTGATATACGTTAACTCTGCATCTATATCTAACAATTTGCATAACTGACACACCGAACCTGTCCAGATTAGATTCTTAAGGGGCATTTCTTTTTCCTGCCCATTCTTATCCTTAAAAGTAATTGCTGTTATAGAGGAATTGGACTTTTTGAGCCCAACTACTTCTGTATTAAGAAGAGTTTCACCACCATACTGTGAATAAAATTCCAATAACCGTTGAGGAATCATTTGTATGCCGTTTTTAGGATAAAGTAACTTGTCTTTTGGTAGAAAAACAATCTTTGAAATGTTACGAATGGCTAACATCAACTTTTTGGGTATACTTAAGCTGCTTTGATCAATCGTTTCAATATCCAAGTTATGTTCCAGAATATCATTCTTGTAATTCCTTTTCAACCTTCTCCACCAATCCGTATGGAGTTTGTTGCCTGATATCATCAATTTTTTTTCTATAAAGGGTCCGAAGTAATCCTGATACATCTTTTCTCCAAGAATGGAAGTCATGTCTGATTTAAAATCAGTCTGTTTTTTTTGTCTCCGAATAATGGCCTTTAAGAATGACAGCGCAGTAGGGATGGGGAAATTCAAGAAATCAAGGGGAGACAGGGGCAGGTTATAATATTTTCCATACAGGAAAAAATTGATTGTAAAGTCTGTTATGATATACTCCTCTGATTTGAACAGTTCCTTGATCAGTTCAATACCAGGTGAATTATTATTACAAAAAAGGACATGTGGTCCCAAATCAAAGATACAATCCTGAAAAATAAGACTGCGAGCTTGTCCTCCAACAACAGACTCCTGTTCAATTAAAAGACATTTTTTCTGACCGGATACTAGATAATATCCACAACTCAAACCTGTTAGTCCGGCTCCGACTATGATAGTAAGTTTATCTTGGACCATACGAGAACCCTCATAAAATCATTAGAACTTCATGCGCTTTTAATAACTACAGAACGATTGACAAGATTAAGCATAGCCATACCGATTCCTAAGAATGTCCACAACATCTCATCCCAGTAAAACAGATCGAAAAGCCCAAACACCAGAATAGAGATCCAGGCTGCGGTAAAACTTAATATTGTGATTTCATAATTCGAATCAATTGCCCTTTTCAATGTAGATCTGATTGCCAAAAAAGATTTTATAACTAATGTTAGCCACAAAATAAATCCCATAACGCCAAGCTCGAAAAGTGTAGAAAAGTGGATGCTGTGAGCAAGATAAAATTTTCCACATCCGTAACCAAGTCCATAGTTTTTACAAAGATCTTCAAATCCCTGTTTCCATATGATCTGACGTGGTCCAGTTGAAGTACTGCCGGATTTAACCGTTCCGCCTATCCCTCCCTCGACTGTTCTTTTTATGTCATCAATGCGTGCTACGTAACCCATGAGCATTACCGCAATAACAACCACGATCAGACTCGTGAAAAAATACCCTTTCAAGACCTTATAATTTAAAATTATGAATAAAAATCCTGCTATTAAACCAATTACACCAGCTTTTGACAAAGTGGAAAGATGTCCGATAATCAGTACTATTATGAGAAACACATAGAATATCTTTTTCTTGTTCTTTACACGGGAAAGTACCCCCAACGTTAAAAAAACAGCTGTATTTAAAAAATACGCAGTTGTTTGAGGAAAGCTTAGACCCCATCCCCTACCTTTTGGTATGGTATTAAAATGGATAAAAAACGTTAAATTCCCATATTTAAAAATTGGTTCGAAATATTTTTCTCCCCGCAAAGAATAAATGGCTAAACATGCATTTATCATTCCTAAAGTAATCAATATGCCTATAATGATAGATAACATTTTCTCTGTTCGAATAATACATACCGATAGATAGAAACCAACAAAACACAAAAATAAAAGAGTAATTTTGAGTAACCCCATGCTCAAATAGGGTGTCCACGATAAAGAGAAAATTACCCAGACAAAAAAAAAGATAATATTTACATCTAAGGAGGTTCCAGGATAACGATTACGAGTCCCAGAGAACCTTGCTAGAACCCATGAGATTAAAGCTAATGACAGAAAGATATCTACTAAAATATAAAAAATGTGGAAATCAATGGAATGAAATTTATCCAAATATTTAAAAGTGAACGGACGGGGATCAGGCATGATAGACTCTATTAATATAAGCTGGTTAACAGATAAAAGAATCACCAGAAAATAAGAAAATTCCGGTGAGGTTATTATAAAAAACATCAGCACTAATCCCAAAAATATAGAAATGATATATTGTGGCATAAAGGTAGCTGTATACCCTAACAATAGGTTAAACAGCAACACAAGTATCCATACCTTTTTGAAATTTATAACTTTATTTTTCAGTGCTAAGTTCATATGAACCTTTTATACCTTCGGTGAAATCAGTTGCTAACCAAAATAATCTATTGTTTATTTTCCTCTGATACCGGGAGAGTTAGTTTATCAAAAAAAGACAATTGAAACTGTTTTTCCCATAATCGAAACATAAAAAGTGAAAGACTGTAGTGGCAGGGATATTGACGAACATAACTTCCAAGCAGGTTTACAAAATGTTTCAAGGCTTTTTCTATAAATATTTCCCTGCCCCTTGTTTTGTCTATGAAAATTGGCTTTTCAAAGATAATCCTGTATCGCTCATCCTTTTTTCGTACGATAAAGACTGGAATTAAAGGCGTGCCGGTTTTCGCCGCTAGCTTTATCGGGGTTACAGAAAATGAGGCGTTTCTGTTTAAAAACTGAAGGGAAACTCTTTTCCCGCTCATCGGTCCATCTAAAGCTATCACCATGATTTCATTTTTCGAAAGTACCCTGAAAATATCTCTCAAGAATTTATCAATATAAATAAAATTTGCCGGTAAGTGTTTTTCCCGTTCAAGTTCCATTTCCATGATTTTGTTATGTACCTTATTCTCCCCTTTCCATGAAGCGGGATTGGCGGCCACTTGATGTACATGATAACCTCTATAACCAAGAGCAGGAAGAATCATTTTATAATTACCAAAGTGAGCTACCAGGATAATTGCACCCTTTCCCATCTCCAATACTTCATCAAGATAGGTTTTATTCTCAAAGGTATATATTTCCTTTATTTTGTCAGGATTTAACTGAGAATCCAACCAACCTTCAAAGAGATTTTTCCTTAAATTACAGAAAGACCGCAAACTCATTCTCTTTAAATTTTTTCCCACGACCTCTTTTCCCAAAAGAAGCCGTACCTCTTCTTCCATGATCTTTCTTTTCTCATGCTCGAACAAATAAGAAAGTACACCAGAAAAAGCCCCCAGCATACGGATTATTTTGCGAGGTAGATAGGGAATGATCGGTTTAAATGTAAAAACAAAAAACAATTTGAGGTAATGTATGAGAGCATCCATAATTATAAAAAAATTGACGTAACCTATCTCAGAACTGCATAATTTTTGTTACAGAGTCTGACTAAACTGCCTGTATCCAAAAAGCATAACGGAAGGGTTGTATAATTAAATTATTTTGCAACCTTCTTATCAGTTTGAATACACGATGAACTCACCTTTTATAAAAAAGGTCTTTATGATTTTCCCAGAATCATACTAAACAAGTAGAAATCATTCATACGAACAATCTCATAGAAAACAATGTTATTATTCTGTCCATACAACATAAACTGTTTTACCTGATTTATTAAATTTATAGGCATATACCCCTTCCCAAAGTTTCAGGCTTTGTACATCAGAAAAGTTACATCCTTCCAATTTTTCAGTTAACATTTTATAAGTGTAATACGAAAGTTTCCCCCCCCCATATCCTTGATCATCATCACCTTTCCCGTCGTAGATCATGCCAGTATGATCAAAAAATTTATTTGCATCGGTAAAACCTTCCATTAGACCAAAGGACCAGAAAATCTTTTTTACCCCCAGTGACAGTGCACTGGTATACATTTTTACAAGCCCATTGGCTTGCTCTTTTTCTGTTTGCCTTAAAACAATGGTTTCTGGCTTTCCACTATACGTTCCCGTTTCTGTAATCCATATTTCCGTCTTATTATATCCGTTTTCAGAAAGCCCCTTCTTTATTGCATTAACTATTTCTTCATACGTCTTCCACACCAATTTATCACCATACGGATGAAAATCGAAAATATCGATATATTTTCCCTTTAATTTTTTAAGTACAGGGGCATAAAAATTATGGACCCCTTCAGGAAATTGAAATAATCCGCCGCTTGCAACCTTACATGTAGCACAGGTTTCCTTGACTGCCTTGTAAGTTATTTCCAGTAAATGAGCATATCCTTCCCAATCTTTTGATACTGCATCGGGTTCATTAGATACCTGCCAGTACTTGACAGGGTTTTTGAGACTAGGCATGTCGTCAATGCCATCACCGTCATATCTTTCAACGAGCTTTTTTACAAAATTAATGTATTTTTCCTCTAAAAAGCCTGTTTTGAATCGAAATGTTTTCGGGAATGGAAATTCTTTTTTTAGAGTCCTGCTTTCGGCAACTTCAATATTTGCTATAATATTTATACCTTCAGGAACAGAACCGTAGACATAATCCGTTGTTTCCCAATTAAAAACTCCTTTTTCAATGTCAGAATCACTTTTTTGAACTATATCCCATAGTGCATAGATTTCAGGACGATGCCATTTTACTCCTATATCAAGAGAATTTGTATAATCAAACAGGAATTTCTGTGGTTTTACTATAAGCCAGTTTAACTGTTTTCTGTCTATACGTGCCTGTTTATATGTATAAGCAGGATGAATACCAAAGGGTGAAGATTCTGTCTTTCCTTTTAAAAAAGGAGTTGTAGAAATTTCCTCAATATATACAGGTTCAGAGGTTATTTCGAGACTGACAATTCCGTCTTTAGTAAATATTGTTTTTATATTAAAAGCTGATTCAAAATCTTTTACTTCTCTTCCCCACCCGAATTTTGGAACTACATTTGTAACCTTGACTTTTTTTGCATCGACAGGAATATTTATGATTTTCGTAACGGGTTTTTTTGTATCTGTCAATTCTTCCAGACTCTTTATGGCGAACTCCAGCAATTCATTGGTACGGGTGAGATTGCCTTTATTTGCTTCCTCTCTCGACATTTCTCCAAGTTTCAATGCTTCTGATACATTAAACCCCTTGTCAGCCTTCTCCGCGGCTAACTCCCGAAGCCTTTTTACTTTTTTTATAAGTATTTCCATAGAGAGGGATTCTTGGTTATCAGCTCTAGAAAATCTAATCGACGAGGTAAAAATCGCGAAAAATAGTATAATTATAACAAGCCAGTTAGAAACTTTATGTATAAATATAAACATATTATTACTCCCCACGTGACACAGTTTATTATTAACGAGAATATGAAACTGTTTTTTCCACAAAAGGATATCTGCTAAATCTTGGGTCGTTAAGCCAGTATCTTTTTATCTATGACCTTTTGGTATCACAGCTACGTGCAACATTTTCATATACGTGTAATGTACTCAGGGCTGTCTTTTCCCATCTAAATTTTTTCACCCTTTCAAAACCCCTGCGAATAAGTTCTTCTCTTAAATTAATGTTATGTATAAGGTGGTGCATTTCGCTGGCCAACTGGTCAGTGTCTCTGGGATTAACTAATATCCCGGCATCTCCTACTACCTCAACAAGGGATGATGTGTTGGATGAAATTACTGGTGTTCCACACGCCATTGCCTCTAACGGTGGCAATCCAAATCCTTCATACAGAGATGGGAAGATAAACAGAGTCGATGAACTATAAATGACCGAAAGTTCTTCGTCCGGAATATAACCAATATTGACCAACTGGTCTACTATACCAAGATGTAAGGAAATTTTATTCAAATCAAGGTAATTAAAATGTTTCAGTCCAGCGATTACCATTTTGTATTCCCTGTTCCTTACATCAATTTTAAGCAGTTTTGAATAAGCCTCAAGAATGCCGTTGAGATTCTTATAAGGCTTTATACTGCCTAAATAAAAAATATACTTTTCGGGTAAACGGTATTTTTTTCTGATGTGTAAAATTGTTTCTCCATCAGACACAAGACCAAATACTGGGTCAACACCCTCTAAGATTACTTTTATTTTGTCGTCTGGGATGGAGAAGTATTTGAGTATATCCTCTTTTACACTATGCGATGGAACAATAATCTTTTTTGATTGGAGAATACTTTTGGGGACAGCAAATTTAAAATACATTTCCAGCCCTTGTCTTATAGGAAAGGGGTGATGGGAAAAGGCATCAGGATAAGCTAAATCCATCATATCATGGACGGTAACCACTAAAGGGCAAGGAGGGAAAATGGTAGTGACCTGGAATGGTGAATGAAATAGATCAAAACGTTCTCTTTCTATAATTTTCCCAAGCCAAATAAGTGTCCTTAAGGAAAGTACAGGAAAATTAAGTTGTACTAGCCTAAATTGTGCTGTATTCCTGAGAAAATGTAAGTCATCTTTATCTGGGAAAAGCTGATTAGGATAAGTATAAATCACAAACTCATGAGAAGTACTCGTCTTCGGTAACTCTCTCAAAAGATTAAGACATGCCCTTCCCAGTCCCGGATATTTACTAATTACTCTTGCATCGATACCGATTTTCATTCTTGCTCATAATTGAAAAAAAAGTGCCATGACTTTCTTCAAATACTATCCTTATTCGTAAGAATTTAGTTTTTTGAAAGAAACATCGGATGCATTCCTTGTATCACGGCAGGGGCATGTTTACAACCGGCAAACACTTCTCTCCTCCACAGATCGTTAAACTTGGTTTTTGTTGAGATTTTTCGAAAAACTAAATTGACACCCTTATTCTTTCTTCGTTAACTTCCTCAGTTTTAAGAGAAAACCAAAGACTCTTTCAATGAATTTCATATCAGGATTGTGGTAGAATACATTGTATAAATCAATGCCATCCTGCGGCAATAAATCACGTTCTGAACCAATGGCACCCTCTTGTATGGCGATCTTACAGAGAGCGGTATGCGGTTCCAACCGGGGGATATTTAAACTGACATGCATATGTTTTTCAAAAGATAAAATATTTGTTCTCAGGAACAACCACATCAAAGTAATAAAAGACCAAGAGCTTTGCCCCGGTGGATTTATAAAAAAACTAAAGTCAAATTCGGCCCCTTTTAATTTTTTGACGCGTTCGTAAATGTTTTGAATCTCCTTTTTATTAACCTCTTTTTGCAGAATTTTAAGCGATTTATCTGAATACCCATCGGGAGAAAATGAAAAGTGATAACAGCCTGCTCTTTGAGCCAATACAATGAAATCATCGTCAATCCCTTTTATACTGAAATAGGCTGACCATTTTACAGCAATCTTTCTTCTTATTATTTCTTCACAGATTTCTACGGCATGCGATTCAGGAAGATTAAATACTGTGTCAGAAAATATAAAATGCGTTACCCCGTAATCATGCACCATCAATTCTATTTCATCAATCACCTTCTTCGGGGGCCGGAGGCGCAGGCTACGACCGCTCAAAAAAGGGTAAGTGCAGTAGGCACAGTTCAGGCAACAACCACGTTTGGACTGAATTCCTACTCCGCCCGGATGTAAATATTCATTTAAATTGAGTAAATCCCATCGTGGATTTATACTGTTTGCAAAATCAAAAGGGGGTCTTATACCGGTAAAAAGCAATTTTCCATTCTGCCAATAATAGACACCCTTAACCCCGGCGGGATTTGACAGATTATCAAGCAGTTCTGAAAACGTTTCTTCTCCTTCGAGATGTATGCCATAATCTATTTTCGGGTTTTGACGCATTATCTCCTCTGCATATAACGAAAAAGCTGCACCACCTATAACAATAAGAGCATCAGGTACAATTCTTTTAATATATTCAACCGTGGAAACCAGATTTTTATAATAATAGAACCTGTCTTTATAAAGGGTTGTATCGATATTTCTCAAAGAAATTCCTATTACTTCCGGATCGAAATCTGTCAATTTTTTTCTTATGGAATCAAACGGACTATTTACAATATTAGGATCCAAAATAGACACTTCATGTCCGTTTAAATTGGTTGCAACATAGGCCAAGCCTAATGGTAACAAAGGTTTTTCTTTTCTACCAAGATATGACTGAATTAATAATATTCTCATTTACCCACTTTCTTATTCCTTCTTTTTTTCCTTAGTTCTTTAAAAAATGTTGCGGTTTTAAATAATAATTCGTTTATTAAAGGTCTATCTAATAGGAAAGTTACATATTTATTGATCAGTATTTTGATCAACACATTTGGTATATTTTTATTTAGTAAAGGAAAAACAAAATTCAAATATTTTTTCTTTCTATAAAAAAAACTGAGAAGATTTTTGCGATAGCCTTCGAGTTCATTTTTTTCGGGTAATATTCCATCAAGTTTGGCCTTTTCATATAATTCCGTTCCAGGTAAGAAAGTTAAAGAAAAAACTTTGATATGACGAGGTTTAGGAAATTTAAGGAGCAGTCTAATAGTGTCTGCAACGTCTTCGTTGGTTTCATACGGATTATCGGTAATGACATCATAATAACTGGTCATCAAAGAATCTTTAAATTTGTGTATAGTACGAACGGCATTTAGGATGGATTCATCGGAAAAATTTCTTTTGTATAATTTTCTAGTCTTATTGCTTCCTGTTTGAATTCCTATATGGGTAATTATCAACCCCGCATCAATAAAGCGAGACAGTTTATCTTCGGTAATATCTTTAGGATGTCCTGCGAAAGTCATAGGAATGCCAATCCTTTCCTTGTAAGTTTTACAGAATTCATTTATTTTCTCTAGCGGCAACGTATATATATTGTCATCAACAAACCAAATCATTTGAACATAATTAAGCTTCTTTTTAATATTTTCTAATTCCTGTATCATATTTTCTATGGAGCGGAAGCGCACATATTTTTGTCCTTTATACATATCTTTAAAAGAAAAACAGTAGGTACAGCTAAAAGGACAACCTCTTGAAAAGAGGGTTTGATAGGGAATTAAGCCGACAACTTTATCCGGGAAGAGATATTTTTTTAATATCTCAGGAGTAAGTTGAATGATATTGCCTGTCTCAATTTCTTTAATATAATGGTTATCAAAACTATAGTCAGCGAAAGGGATCAAATCCAAATTATCTATAATAGACCTGACTGGATTTTTTATTATCGTACCATTATGTTTCAAACATATATTTTTGGTAGTGGAATATTCCTGCCCACTTTCTATTTTCCCTAATAGTTCTGCCAACGCTTCTTCCCCTTCGCCAACACAAACCATGTCCGCATGCAATAAGGACTGCTCTGGTTTGGCAGATGGATGCTTTCCTCCCCAAATTATAGGTATGTCAAGATTTTTCTTTAAATGCCTCGTCAAATAAACCGCATTGGGAAAATCAGAAGTGAAAAGAGAAATACCTATTAAGCTGGAATCTTTGCAAAGATCGGCTAATTGGTCCAGCGTATTTTGATTGTACGGAATCGTATCGGATGGAGACTCATAAGATTCAAATTCTACATCGGGAAGGAAAATTAATCGTGTATTGAAACCTTTATTCCTTAAATAGGCAGATAAAATCCTGATAGAGTAAGCGGTAACATCAGCGGTTAAAGATATTAAGGTTATCATAAATTCTCCTTCCTATTTTATCTAACACATGGTATTTCTGTTAGAACTAATTTTGTGACACAATATAGATCCCGTTTTTTTGACTGCTACTTTTAAGAATTGACTCTCGCCGGCCGATAATGATTTCGTTACAAGTAAACTTACCGTATACATAATGAGACCAAGTGGAAGCATAACAACCATACTTATTTTGTTACATGGATACAGACATAAAGCTATGAGCGCAGCAGCAATTATGGGTCTTAAAAGAAGCTTATGGATTGGCTGAGTGCCTACAAATCCATTAATAAGGAAGAACCCGGTTAGAAAAAGAAAGAAATATCCAGAAGCAGCAGCAATACTTGCTCCTATAAAACCAAATTTTGGTATCAGAATAAAGTTCAAAATTGCCCGTAACAGCAAACCAACAAGAGGACATAAGAACAGAAAATTTTGTTTGTTGATAGACACCATGGTAAATTCAATTGCGTGAAAAGGTATTATAAAGACCAAACTGATGGCCATAATTTGAAATGATCGTGATGCGCCCTGAAATTCTTTACCAAAGAGAATCGTTACGAACTGGTCTGCAAAGATTACAAATAACACAACGAGAAATAAGGCTCCTAGTGCAAGAATCCTGAAAGATTTTTCGAATCCATAGGTTAATGCTGCCGTATCTGTACTGGCTGCTCGTGATAAAAGAGGAAATATACTCGCCATAAGCGAAGCAGGGATGATATTTAATAATAAAAAAAAGTTATGAGGCCCGTAAAACATGGATACTTCATAGGTATTTTTAAATGCCTTCAGGATAAAAAGGTCAATATATACAAATGCCTGTCCTATCAAAATAAAAAGGCCCAGGGTATACGATTCTTTTACAAAGAATTTTAATAGGTAAAAGTTTATTCTGAAACTAGGTGGTGAAAATTTTCTCCACGCAATAATCAGGCATAAGACATTTCGCACAAAATTAGCAATCAACAGGCTGATAAATAGAGGCATAAAACCCATATTGAAATATTTGACGGACAGTATTGCTCCGATGTTTAATAATTGAAATACACCTGCCGCTAACGTTTCGTAACCCATTTTTTCGTGAGCTTTGAAAAGGGCAAAATAGATATACGACTCCCCCATAAAATTCAGAGCTAGATTGGTAATGCATATTCCCCAAATTATGTCGGAGGGTAAATTCAAGAAAAGGATAACACCCATCATGGGTAACCATCCAATTACCGCATAAGCCCATCGCACTATAATGCACGTTCCGAGATATTGACCGGATTTGGTTTTATCCTTGGAGATTTCCCGTATTGCAATACGCTCGAGACCGAGGTAAGTAAACGAGATGGACAGGAAGGCAAATGAGATAATATATCCATAGTCTCCGTATCGTGCAGCGCCCAGGTAACGGGAAACTAGAGAAATGGTTAAAAGTTGTGACCCTGCGTCAATAATCCTTGCTATAAGCAGGAAGAAGAAATTTTTTGAAATACGCTGAATCGCTTGAGTCTTTTTATCCAAACCTTGTGAGCCGTCCATTACTTTCATATCACTATAGCTTTATTGAATATGGTTCCAATAAATGATGGGTTAATTTTTTGAATAGCTTTTAAAGTCTTTTGAAGTTCGTTGTCTGAAACATATCCTGACGCTACGACAAAAAGAACAATATCTGCACAATGAGATATAATTAGGGCGTCATTTCCATCAATAATAGCAGGAGTATCGAAGAAGATATAATCAAACTCTGCCTTTACCTTTTGAATCAATTCAGATAACTTAACAGGATTTATAATTTTTAGAGGATTATAAAAAACTGGTCCACTCGGAATTATTTTTAACCTCTCGTAGTTAGTTGGCAGAATAACTTCCTGCAATGGCTTTTTATCACCAAGGTAGTCAACTAAACCGACAGAATTTGAAAATCCAAAAAGTTTATGGATCTGTGGGTTCCTGAGATTGGAATCAACAAGAAGAACCTCCTGACCTGCCTCTGCTAACACGGAAGTTAAATACCTGCACAAGAGGGTTTTGCCTTCTCCTCGGTTTGTGCTAGTTGTAACGATAACCCTGGCTGTTTCTTTCTTTTTGAATGATAAGTCCAAATGAGTTTTTATATTCCAGAAATGGTCAATAAATTCAGGGGGTGGTTTCCCTTTCAAAAACCTTTTACGAATTTTGGGAATAGTTCTCAAAACTGGAAGAGAAATAGCTAGTATGAGATCTTTTTCACTTGTTATTTTATCATTTACGTATTCTAATAAAAATACAAGGAAAAATCCAAACATTGAACCTAATACAAGAGCTGCCGTCAAACCCTTTTTCTTTTTAGGGAAGAAAACATCTTTTTTCTCATATTGAGAGGGAGTTGCTGGCTGAATTATAACAGCATTGGCAGTATTCGTTTTCTCTGCTACTTTAGCAGATTCGATTGCTGTCTTAATTACACGATAACGATCATTTAAAATTCCAACTTCGCTGGTTAAGTCATCCAATTTTCTTTGTTTTTTAGCAATATCTTTAAGTTCTTTATAATTTTTTGAAATTATGTTGTCCAGAACTTCCTTTCTGACCGAATAAGTCACTATATCGATTTCCATATCACTATATCGCTCAATAAGTGTTCCATAATATGGATTGCGAACAATTGTTTCAGAGGAAAAAGTTTTAAGCAATTCTTCCTTAATAATTTTTCCTAAAGCATCAATTTGAGCAAGGAGTGCTTTTACGTCAGGATGCTCTGGTGTTAATTCCGTTAAATTACTGACTAATTGGACATTGAGTCGTCGAAGTTCATTCTTGTTATCAATAATATTAGGATTTGCCTCAAAACTTTCTTCGCCTTTATAAAATTCAGGCACAGTATTAAGTTTCTTCTTAATAGAGTTCAGCTGAGAAGTGGATTCTTTCAGAAACCTCTCCGCATTAGCCCTTTGTGTTTTTAAATCATACAATAAATTGACGAGGCCATTAGATTGTGATGTAATATTTGTTGCGTTATTTTTAATTTTATACCGCTCTTCAGCATTTTTGGCCAATCGTAGTCTTTTATATACATCCAGGAGCTGTTCTTCTAAAATGTAACGTGCTGTTGTTGCCTCTTGTCTATATGCATTACCTAGAAAATCAATGAAGGCGTTTGCTACTGCGTTTGTGAGGTTTACAGCCTGATCTCTATTATCTGAATATCCAATGATCTCTAACGTTTCTGAACTGCCAATTTGTTTTATTTTGACCCCTTTTTTTTGTCGGAAGATAAGTATTGGTGTTTTGAAAATACTTAAAGTAAAGTCTTTAAAATCAATAATATTTCCTTTGCTATCTCTTAGATCAAAATCTTTTATTATCTTTGATATAATAGGAGACGTCTTAAAAATGGATATAAATGTGTCTGGTACGTTCCTGGCTTCAGCATAGGCGAGCGCACCTGATTCTATGGGAAGACTGCCAATGAAGCCAGCCTGGAAGTTCTTGCTATTAATCATCACTTTGGCCGACGTTTTATAGATCGGTTTGGAAAAGCAAACAAGAAATAATGCGATTACGAAGGTCAATAAAACTGATTGGAAGAAGACCCATTTCCATCTTACAAGAATTTCCCAATATCTTCTAAATTCCATTGTTATTGCAGGAAAATGACAAATAAAGACCTATTTCTTTATTATTCACGATTTCTTTCTTCCCCTTTATTTCTATTGTAATGGTATGGATAATGGGGCTACTGTACCTTTTCCTTGTAACACATCTTTTACCATTGGCCACAAGACTACACCACTTTCGAAACTAACAAACGGAGCCAGTATCTGTGAAATATGCGAAAAATAACGGCTTACGTTTGCAATAGTTACTGCCGGTAAATAGGCAATATCCCCATTTTTTAATATCAGATTTTGGGAAATATCTCCTCCCTTGAGTACCTTTTTTAAATTAAGGGACATTACCTCAGGCCTTCCCTGTCCCCTCCTGATTAAAAGCACATTGGCAATTTTTGCATCTTTCGTCATCCCCCCAGCCTTTGATAGTGCCTCTAAAATGTCCATATCTGTATCCAAAGCAAAGACGCCGGGGTTATTAACCTCGCCAAGAACCATTATTTTTTGACTTTGCACCGTAGAAACGTCAACAACTACTTGTGGATCAACAAGGTATTTGGACAATCGCTCTTTTATCTCATCTC
>Ga0156193_172_pt1 | contig 14787 bp, 15 predicted proteins | sample RifCSPlowO2_12_FD_107846 | JGI IMG/M metagenome (GOLD analysis project Ga0156193, IMG submission 107846) | Flavobacteria bacterium RIFCSPLOWO2_12_FULL_35_11
CCCATTTATAAATTGCCACTTTTAAAAACGAATGTTAAAAACTTATCGAAGTTTTTAAAAGATTTTATGGCATATAAAAAAATTGACAAAGCCATACTGCTTGGAAACTCCTTGGGAGGACATATTGGATTGTATTTCACAAAGTTAAACCCAAATAACGTTACCGCACTTGTGTTGGCGGGAAGTTCTGGTTTGTACGAAAAATCAATGGGTGATACCTATCCCAAAAGAGGAAATTATGAGTACATAAAAGCCAAGACGGAAGAAGTTTTTTACGACCCTGCAATTGCCACAAAAGAGGTTGTTGATGAAATTTTTGCTTCAGTAAACGATCGAGTTAAGGTTATTAAAACTTTGGCCATTGCCAAAAGTGCCATTCGTCATAATATGGCAAAAGATTTGCCTACAATGAATATTCCCACCTGTATTATTTGGGGAAAAAATGATTCGGTCACTCCACCTGAAGTCGCTTTAGATTTTCAGAAATTACTGCCTGACGCTAACTTATTTTGGATTGATAAATGTGGCCATGCGCCTATGATGGAACACCCAGACGAGTTTAATAAAATTCTTGAAAACTGGCTAAAAGAAAGGAACCTATAGCCCATGAAAATTAAATCTGCTGATTTTGTAACCAGCAATACCGACGTTTCAAAATGCCCAAAAGAGCAACTTCCTGAGTATGCTTTTATCGGACGCTCAAATGTTGGGAAATCTTCATTGATCAATATGATTACGGGTAGAAGTAAATTGGCAAAAACATCGGGAAAACCGGGCAAAACCCAACTTATCAACCACTTTAAAATTAACGAAAATTGGTTTTTGGTAGATTTACCTGGCTATGGTTACGCACAGGTTTCAAAATCGAAACGACAAACATTTCAGGAGTTTATAAAAGATTATTTGTTACTTCGCCAACAATTGATCTGCACTTTTGTGTTGATTGACTCGAGGTTGGAACCTCAAAAAATAGATTTGGAATTTATGGAGTTCTTGGGCGAAAACAGCATTCCTTTTTATATTGTTTTCACCAAAGCCGACAAGTTAAAACTTTCTGAATTGAACCGAAATATCCAGGTTTACAGCAAAGTAATGACCAAATCCAATTGGGAAAGCATGCCGCCACATTTTGTGACTTCTGCAGAAGACACTACCGGAAAAGAAGAATTGCTTGATTTTATAGACAAATTAAATCTGCAAGTCACCACACAGTCCTAAAAATGGCTTCAACCAAAAATACGCTGCAAATTCTTTTTGAAGACAACCACTTTATCATTGTCAACAAACGATCGGGTGACATTGTTCAGGGCGATAAAACTGGAGATGAGCCTTTAAGTGACGTTGTTAAATCATATATCAAGGAAAAATACGACAAACCGGGCGCTGTTTTTTTGGGCACGGTCCATCGCCTCGACCGACCAACCACAGGCATTGTTGTTTTTGCCAAAACTTCAAAAGCGCTGGAACGTTTCAATAAAATGCTACGCGATAAAAAAGTAAACAAAACGTATTGGGCGGTGGTCAAAAACAAACCTGCAAAAGATGCCGATACCATTACAAGTTACTTAATCAAGAATCCGAAAAACAACAAATCCACTTCTCACAATACCGAAATTGAGGGCAGCAAAAAAGCCGTTCTTCATTATAAAATATTGAAATCACTAGACAATTACCATTTGTTGGAAATAGATCTGGAAACAGGTCGCCATCACCAAATCAGGTGCCAGCTTTCAGCGATTGGTTCGCCCATTAAAGGTGATTTAAAATATGGTTTTGACCGAAGCAATAAAGATGCAAGTATCCATTTACACGCGCATAAAATTGAGTTTGTTCACCCTGTTACCAATGAACTTATTTCAATTATTGCCCATCCGCCAAAAGATCCTATTTGGGATGCCTGTTTTTCAATTGATAATTAAAAATTGAAGTCGAAAGTTTTCTTTGAAGCAATATTAATTGTCTAATTCCATAAAAAAATTATAAAAATTAACAGATAAGGTAGGGTTTTTTGTGTGTTTATTGTTATTACTTTAAGAAACAAAATAATTCAAAAAAAATGTTTAAAATAGGTTTAGTCATTCTGTTGTTTTTTTCAATACAAACCATAAACGCCCAAGAATGGTATGCTGATTTAGAAACTGCAAAAAATGTTGCCGTTGAAAAAAACGAAAAAATAATATTGGTGTTTCAAGGTTCCGATTGGTGTGCGCCTTGCATAAAGTTGAATACAGAAATTTGGAGCACTCCAGAATTCGTTGCTTATGCCAAAAATCACTTTGTGATGCTTAAAGCCGATTTTCCAAGAAAAGGAAAAAACAAATTATCAGAAACCCAACAACAGGAAAACATAAACCTTATGGAAAAGTATAATAAACCAGGGTTTTTTCCTTATGTTGTTATTCTAGATCAAAAAGGCAAAGTTTTAGGGAATACAGGCTATAAAAAAATGGACCCAAAAACATATATTGAGTTGCTTAACTCTTTTTAATAGGAAATTTAAATGCAAAAAAATTTATTTTTTACCCTTCTTCTTTTCTTCACAACTTTTCTTCATAGCCAACAAGTTCATAAGAAAATAATTAAATTAATGGGAAGTCGTTTTGATATTTCCGTAGTGGCTGAAGACAGCATTCATGCAAACATCGCCATTAAATTGGCGATTGATGAAATTTCAAGAATCGAAAAATTGATATCTGACTGGGATCCTAATTCCCAAACTTCTGAAATAACAAGAAATGCCGGCGATAAACCTGTTAAAGTGGACAAAGAATTGTTTGATCTCATTGAAAGATCCCTCGCAATTTCAAAATTAACCGATGGCGCATTTGACATCAGTTATGCCTCCATGGACAAAATTTGGAAATTTGACGGAAGCATGAAAGAAATGCCTTCAGATGAAGAAATTAAAGCAGCTGTTTCAAAAATTGGTTATCAAAATATAATTCTTAATAAAACCAATCTGACCGTATTTTTAAAATTAAAAGGAATGAAAATTGGTTTTGGCGCAATAGGAAAAGGATATGCCGCAGATAAAGCCAAAAGCCTATTAATTTCAAAAGGGGTTAAAGCCGGAATCATAAATGCTTCTGGTGATATGAATACTTGGGGAAAACAACCAAATGGCGAAGATTGGAAAGTTGCCATCACAAATCCACTCAACAAAAACCATGCATTCGGAATATTTCCAATCAGTGGAAGTGCGGTCGCAACCTCGGGTGATTATGAAAAATTTGTAACTTTTAACGGCAAACGTTTTTCACATATTATAGACCCAAGAACGGGCTATCCGACCAGTAAAATTATCAGTGTTTCTGTTTTTGCCCCAAAAGCGGAATTATCAGACGCCTTGGCCACTTCTGTTTTTGTTATGGGAACTGAAGCTGGATTAAATTTAATCAATCAATTAAAAGACATTGAATGCATTATCATCGATTCCGAAGGGAAAATTCACACATCCACAAATATTAACATCAATAAAATATGATAAAAAAACTCAGTTTACTTGTGCTAATTGGCTCCTTAACCTCCTGTGTAGCGGTTAAAGAATATGAAAAAGTATATCTTAATGATCCCGACATGATATTGGCTTCAAAAAACGCCCATAAATTTGAAACCAGTTTTCAAGTGTATAGAGAAGGTTCTGCAGGAGCAAATGGCGGAAAATCGGGTGGCGGTTGCGGTTGTAATTAATAAAATACCATGAAAAAAATAACTTTAATTTTCGCATTTCTTTTGTCGTGTATTGGCTATTCACAAGCAACCCAAGATTCAACAAAAATCTATAAAAAACGTGTTTTAGAAACAGTTGAAGTTGACATCATTTCCAGCTTTTATGCACAAGACGGTGATAATGCTGCCGTAACCGGCGGAATTGGAACTGAAAAACTTACAGACTTGGCCACAAGCATAACAATTTCCATCCCGTTGAATGACAATGATGTTTTTACGCTTGACGGCACCATTTCAGCCTATTCCTCTGCATCTTCAAGCAATACAAATCCTTTTGGAGGTGATGATGACGATGATGAAGGCAACTATTCAGCAAATGCGATTAGTTTTGGAAGTCCTTGGATTGTATCATCAGGCGCCTCTAAATCAGATGTTTGGTTTAATGGCGATATTGGGTACAGCCATTCCTCAGATGACAGAAATTCAGTTGCGGGCGCAAATATTAGTTTTGCCAAAGAATATGATTATACTTCTTTTGGTTTGGGAGGAAGTTTTGCAAAACTTTTTAATGAAAAAAATACTGAAATTTCCGCAAAAGCAAATGTATATATCGACAGCTGGCAACCTATTTATCCTGTAGAATTAAAAACTTACCTTGAAAGAAACCAAAACCTAAATGCTGGTTTTTTTAACGGCATCAATATATATAACCAAAACGGCGTTGCAATTGACAAGAACGGAACAACCGTATGGAGTCCTTTGAAATTGTCCCTTATAGATACAAAATCGCGAAACACCTACTCGCTTTCCTTGGGCTTTTCACAAATATTAAGCAAAAGAGCACAATTTTCTGTCTTTTTAGATCTTGTTCAGCAAAATGGCTGGCTGGCAAACCCAATGCAGCGTGTATATTTTACTGACAGAGCCAATTACTACATTGGCAATCCTATAAGTATTCCCAATTATACGTCAAGCAGCAACAAGGATGTTTTCCAATTGGCCGATGACATTGAAAGAATGCCGCAAACCCGATTTAAAGTGCCGGTCGGATTGCGATTTAATTATTATATCAATGAATTGGTGACAATAAGAACTTATTACAGGTATTATTATGATGACTGGGGTATAACTTCTCACACAGCAAGTATTGAATTGCCTGTAAAAATTTCTGATAAGTTTACTTTATATCCAACGTATCGGTATTATATTCAAACAGCGGCAGATTATTTTGCGCCTTATGAACAACTTTTCTCCACTGATGAATTTTATACCTCTGATTATGATTTGTCTAAATTCGATGCCAATCAATTTGGCTTTGGAATTTCTTATACCGATATTTTTACAAAAGGAAAAATATGGAAATTAGGGTTGAAAAATGTGGATTTAAAATACAGCAGCTATAAAAGAAATACGGGACTATCGGCCGGAATCATTTCTGCCGGAGTTAAATTTGTGATGGAATAACTAATGAAAAGTAAACAAGAAAAATAATTAAGCCTTGTTTTTCTTGTTTACAATTTCATCCAAACATAAATTTCCCAGACTTCCTTTGTGGGTATGCACCACTTTTTTATCGGGATTAAAAGTGCCGTCGTCAATGCTTTTTCCAACAATTTTATAGGCATCCCTAAAAGGAACGCCGCTTTGAACCAGTTTATTAACTTCCTCAACACTAAATAAATATCGGTATTTTTCGTCATCAATAATATTTGGTTTTACCTGAATGTTTTTTAACGAATAGGTAAGCATTTCCAAACACGATTTTAAGGTTGAAAACGACGGAATCAATCCCTCTTTCAACAATTGCAAATCGCGGTGATAACCGCTCGGTAAGTTGTTTGTGATGAGTGTAAACTCATAAGGCAAGGCTTGCAGTTTGTTACATTTTCCCCTGATCAATTCAAAAACATCCGGATTTTTTTTGTGGGGCATAATGCTTGAACCTGTGGTTAATTCATCGGGAAAAGAGATAAAACTGAAATTTTGGTTCATATACAAACAAATGTCCATGCTTATTTTCGACAAGGTTCCAGCTACCGAACTCAGTGCAAAAGCTGTCGATTTTTCCAGTTTTCCCCTGCCCATTTGCGCTGCCACAGAATTAAATTTCAAGGTCTCAAAGTTTAATAATTTTGTGGTATAATCCCGGTCTATCGGATAGGAACTTCCATAACCGGCTGCTGAACCCAGCGGATTTTGGTCGGCCACTTTATAGGCTGCTTTTAAAAAATAAATATCGTCTATCAAAGTTTCGGCATAGGCAGAAAACCACAATCCGAATGAAGAAGGCATCGCGATTTGCAAATGCGTGTAACCGGGCAACAACACATTTTTGTGCTGTTCCGCCAAGGCAATTAACAAGTCGAAAAGTTCATCGACACCTTCATTTATTTCCTGTAAAGCATCTTTCACATATAAATGGACATCCACCAAAACCTGGTCGTTTCTTGATCGTGCCGTATGAATTTTTTTGCCGGCATCACCCAATTTTTCTGTCAGCAGAAACTCTATTTTAGAATGCACGTCTTCAAAAGAATCTTCAATAATGAAGTTTCCTTCTTCAATAATATGCAGAATATTTTTCAGTTCCGTCTCCAAATCAGCAATTTCCGCATCTGTTAACAACCCTATTTTATGCAACATTTTTGCGTGGGCAATATTCCCTATCACATCGTATTTTGCCAAAATTAAATCGAGTTCCCTGTCGTTTCCAACAGTGAACAAATCTATTTTTTTATCGGTTGAAAATCCTTTATCCCAAAGTTTCATGTTTATATAATTTAATTGTGTAATTGTAAAATTTAAAATTCATCATAAATCGTCACCCTGAGCGCAGTCGAAGGGCAAAATCCAAAATCTATCATTGGCTAATTAACTAGAATTTCATTTAATATTTTGATATACAAATCTATCCCTTCTTCAATTTCATTAACATAGATAAATTCATCGGCGGTATGCGAACGAAAACTGTCGCCCGGACCTAATTTCAAGGACGGGCAACTTAATACCGCTTGGTCCGACAATGTTGGCGAACCGTATGTTTTTCTGCCCAATTTAATTCCTGCTTCAACAATGGGATGGTTTTTGGGAATTGAAGATGAATTTAACCGCAACGACCTTGCTTTTACTTCACATTTCACCATCGATTGCACAATTCCCAAAACTTCCTTGTTGCTGTAGGCATCGGTAACCCTTACATCAACCACAAAATTACAGGTCGCCGGAATTACGTTGTGCTGATTTCCTGCATTAATTTGTGTCACGGTCATTTTAACCTTCCCCAACATTTCCGATTCCTTCGGAAATTCAAAATTTTGAAACCAATAAATGTCCTCAATTGCTTTATAAATGGCGTTGTCACCAATGCCGTGTGCCGCGTGGCCCGAAGTCCCTTTCGCTTCGCAGTCCAGCACCAACAATCCTTTTTCAGCAATGGCCAACTGCATTAAAGTTGGTTCGCCAATAATGGCAAAATCTATCGGCGGAATAATTTGCAGCATACTGTTCAATCCGTTTAAACCAGAGCTTTCTTCTTCTGCCGAAGCCACCAAAACCACATTGTAATTTAAATCGTTTCTGTCATAAAAATAGGTAAATGTTGCCAACAAGGAAACCAGACTTCCGCCGGCATCATTGCTTCCCAAACCGTACAGTTTTCCGTCAGAAACTTCTGGATTGTAAGGGTTTTTTGTATAGCCTTTATTCGGTTTTACCGTGTCATGATGTGAGTTTAACAAGATCGTTTTTTTGGCAGCGTCAAAATACTTATTTTTTGCCCAAACATTGTGCTTGTCACTTTCAAATCTGATGTCGTGATTGGAAAACCATTGCATAATTAACAGCGCCGATTCGTTTTCCTCACCGGAAAAAGATTGCGTTGCAATTAAATTTTTAAGCAGTTCTAAAGCTTCCTTTTTTAGTTGGTTGATCATTATTTTATACTTAATTCGGTATACAAATTATTGGTGTTTTTAATGAGTGATGCATCTCCAATGTTCACTTTTTGAACACCTCTTTTTAGGGCATTGAAACAATTATGAAGCTTGGGAATCATTCCTTCTGAAATAATGCCGTCTTCAATTAATTGTTCATATTTCTTTAAATTAATATGCGGTATTACGGAGTTTTTATCGGCAATGTTTTCCAGTACGCCTTTCAATTCAAAAACATAATTCAGCGCCACCTCATAAAAATCGCTCATGGCAATCGCAATTTCCGAAGCAATCGTATCTGCGTTTGTATTCAACAACTGTCCGTTTTTGTCGTGCGTTATCGCACAAAAAACAGGCGTTACCTTGTTTTCCAACAACACCTTTATAAATTCGGCATTAATGGCATCCACATCGCCCGCAAATCCGTAATCAACTTCCACAACTATTCTTTTGTGTGCCAAAATGCAATTGGCATCGGCACCCGACAAGCCCAAAGCATTGCAATTTAATTTTTGCAACTGTGCGGTTATTTTTTTGTTCAGCAATCCGGCATACACCATCGTCACCACTTCCAAAGTCGCTTCATCGGTCACCCTTCTTCCTGCAATCATTTTAGGCTGCAAACCCATTGCTTCAGAAATTTCATTGGCCCTTTTGCCGCCGCCGTGAACCAATAATTTAGGTCCTTCCAACGCAGAAAAATCCTTCAGAAACGACCCTAAAGCAACTTCATCATTGATGATGTTTCCGCCGATTTTAACGATATGCAATTGTTGTTTAGCCATTGCTTTCCAATATTTTCTTCAACACCATTTGAGCGGAGAAGGTACGATTATTTGCCTGTTGAATCACTATGGAATTTTCTGAATCTATCACCGCATCGGCAACAATCACATTTCTTCTCACCGGCAAACAATGCATAAATTTTGCATTATTCGTGAGCTTCATTTTTTCCGTTGTAACCATCCATGCACTGTCCGAATTCATCACGCGACCATAATCTTTAAAGGAACTCCAATTTTTCACATACACAAAATCGGCGTTTTCAAATGCTTTCTCCTGATCGTGTTCTATGGTCGATAATTTGGTGATTTCTGGGTCCAACTCATAACCTTCTGGATGCGTAATCACAAAATCTGCGTCATGCAATTGCATCATTTCAACAAAAGAATTCGCCACAGCCTGAGGCAATGCTTTTGGATGCGGCGCCCAGGACAAGACCACTTTTGGTTTGTGTACGGTTTTATATTCTTCCATAGTAATGGCATCTGCCAACGCCTGCAACGGATGCCCGGTGGCGCTTTCCATATTTACAACCGGAATTCCGGCATACTTTTTAAAGCTATTCATCACAATTTCAGCCTGGTCTTTTTCCTTATCTGTCAGCGACGCAAAAGCCCTGATGGCCACGATATCGCAGTATTGCGCAATTACTTTGGCCGCCTCTTTTACATGCTCCGATTTTGAACCGTTCATAATGGCGCCCTCTTCATATTCCAATTCCCAGCCTTCACTGCCAAAATTCATCACTATCACATTCATCCCTAAATTTTGGGCGGCTTTTTGGGTGCTCAACCTTGTCCGCAAACTGTTGTTAAAAAACAACAGACAAATTGTTTTTCCTTCGCCAAGCGTTTTGTGTTGAAGCGGATTTTTCTTGATTTCAATAGCTTCCTTAACCGCATTTTGCAAGTTTCCAAGATCATTTATGTTGGTGTAATCTCTCATTTTCGAGTTATTTTTGTGAAAACTGATTTATTTTGAATGGCGTCAAGCATAAAATTATCGTTCAAGCCATTAAGAATCCATGTTTCAATATTCGCATTTTGGGCGATTTCAGCCGCTTCAATTTTGGAAATCATCCCGCCGGTTCCTCCCGAAGAAATGGTTTTTTCAGCTTCGCTTTTCAGCGATTGAATGTCCGCTGTTTCCAAAATTGTTTTTTCTTGGTGGTTGTGCATGGATTCTTTCGTGTAAATCCCATTGGTGTTGGTGGCTATGATTAGCAAATCAACATTCAAAAGTGCCGCTGTCAAAGCCGATAATTTGTCATTGTCGCCAAATTTAATTTCGTCGGTGGCAACCGTGTCGTTTTCATTGATAATGGGAATGTAACTGTTTTCGACCAATACATTGATGGTGTTTACAATGTTTACGGTAGACTGCTCTTTTTCAAAATCGGAATAAGACAGCAAACATTGAGAAGTCAACAATCCCAATTCCCTGAAACATTCCTGATAAATCCGCATTAAATGCGGCTGACCAATGGATGCCAAAGCTTGTTTTACGTTTATTTTCTTTCCGTTGCTTTCCAATTTCACAAATTGTTTGGCAACGGCAATGGCACCTGAACTCACAATCACAAACTCATAGTCGTCTTTTAAACAGGCAATTTGTTTTGCAATGTCTTCAATTTTGCCTCTTGAGATGTTGTCGGTCTCTTTGGTCAGCACATTTGTGCCAATTTTCAACAATATTCTTTTTTTACCTGATTTGCCCATTTCCGTATATATACCACTTGTTAGTCACTAAATGTTGCAGTCCCATAGAACCTCTGTGATGCAATTTATCGGTGCTTATCGCCAATTCTCCACCCAATCCGAACTGGCCGCCATCGGTAAATCGGGTTGAGGCATTTTGGTAAACCGCCGCCGAATCAACCGATTCCATAAATTTTTGCGCTGCCTCGTCATTTTTAGTCATAATCACTGCGGAATGTCCTCCGCCATATTTATTGATTTTCTCTATGGCTTCTTCGGATGAATTTACGCTTCCCAAAACAATTTTATAGTCCAAAAATTCTTCAAACCAAACGGATTCATCTTCAAAAGCGGTTACATTTTCAAAAGTTGACAAAACGGCATCGCCTAAAATTTCGACGCTGAATTCTTTTAATTTGCCAATCAGCTTTTTAATGAATGTATCCCTATTTGGCAAATTAGCATTGATCAACACTTTGTCGGCCGCATTGCAAGCCGATATTTTTGATGTTTTTGCGTTGAGAATGACTTTTAGCGCCATTTCTTCGTCAGCTTCAGCATCCACATAAATAAAATTATTGCCGCGTCCGCTTACAATGACCGGACACGTGGCGTATTGCTTCACAAAAGCGATCAAATTTTCACCGCCGCGCGGCACGATCAAATCCACTTTTTGGGTGGGATGTTGTAAAAATCCCTGCGTTTCGGTCCTGTTGTAATTCAAATACTCCACCCAATTTGTTGAAATATTGTTTTCAGTCAAAGCTTTGTGCCACAAATCCACAATTTTCAGATTTGAATTTACCGATTCCTTTCCGCCTTTCAACAATATTTTGTTCCCCGATTTAAAAGCGATTCCCGCCGCTTCAACAGTCACGTCAGGCCTTGATTCATAAATGATTAAAACCGTACCGAAAGGCGCTGTTTTATTGGTGATTTTTAATCCGTTTTCGTGCGTAAAATGGTACAATTTCTTCCCAACCGGATCCACATCCTCAATTAATTGCTCCAAGGACAAAATCATTTCCTTAATTTTTTCTTCATCAACTTTTAAACGCTCTTGCATCGCCAAATCGGCTCCTTGAAATTGCGCAACATCCGTTTTATTGGCTTGCAACAGTGCCGATTTTTCAGCTGCAATCAATTTTGACATAGAAAGCAGAACCGCATTTTTTTGTTGTGAAGTCAGTGAAATGTTCATCCTAAAATTTCTTTCAATGCATTTATAAATATATCGACGTGCTCTTTTTTCGCGCTTAGAGGCGGCAAAATCCGCAACAAATTTTTGTTGTTTGAACCGCCGGTAAAAATATGCTTGTCGAAAATGAGTTTTTTTCGCAATTCACCAACTTCAAAATCGAATTCAACCCCAAGCATCAATCCTTTTCCCTTTACTTTTTTAATTTTCGGTACCGTAGCTATTTCCTGCAAAAAATAAGCATAAACTTCCTTCACATTTTCCATCAATTTCTCTTTCGCCATCACATCAAGCACCGAAATTCCTGCGGCGCAAGCCAAATGATTTCCGCCAAACGTAGTTCCCAGCATGCCGTATTTCGCTTTAATTTTATCGGCAATCAACACGCCGCCAATCGGAAATCCGTTCCCCATTCCTTTTGCAGTCGTAATCATATCTGGCTGAATGTTGTGGTGCTGAAAAGCGAAAAATTTTCCGCTTCTTCCGTAACCCGACTGAACTTCATCCAAAATTAACAGCACATTATTTTTATTGCATATTTCCTGAAGTTGCTGAAAAAACTCTGTAGTTCCTTCATCCAAACCGCCAACACCCTGAATTCCTTCAATAATCACCGCAGCCACATCGCCTTTTCCAATTTCATGGATGATCAATTCAATGTCATTCAAAGGCAAAAAAGTCACTTTTTGCTGCAGATTTATGGGCGCGTTTATCGATGGATTGTCGGTTACCACCACCGCAGCCGATGTTCTTCCGTGAAACGCGTTATCGAAGGAAATGATTCTGCTTTTCCCGGTTTCAAATGAAGCCATTTTTAGCGCATTTTCGTTCGCTTCGGCACCCGAATTGCACAAAAACAAGTTGTAATTTTCACAACCTGACAATTTTCCCAGTTTATGGGCCAATTCCTGTTGGAGCGGATTGATGATTGAATTGGAATAAAAGCCAATCTTGGTCAGTTGTTCGCTCAGGGATTTTACGTATTCGGGATGTGAATGGCCAATAGAAATAACGCCGTGCCCGCCATAGAAATCCAGATATTTTGTGTCGTTTTCATCCCAAACATAAACGCCTTCCGCCTTTACGGGCGTTACGTTGTAGAGCGGATAAACATCAAATAATTCCATTTTTTATGTTTTAAATCTGATTTATTTTTTCAAATGAGGTGATCAATCCTTTTATTAAAGACGAACTTAATCCCTGGTGCTCCATTTCATTCAAACCCTCAATAGTGCAGCCGCTTGGTGTGGTCACTTTGTCTATTTCCTGCTCGGGATGATTGCCCGATTGTATCAACAAACTCGCCGCTCCCAAACAGGTATGCATTGCCAATTCCTGCGCCTCTTTGGCGTCAAAACCCAATTGAATGGCGCCTTGCGACGTTGCACGGATCAACCGCATCCAAAAAGCGATGCCGCTGGCGCAAATCACCGTTGCTGACTGCATAAGTTTTTCTTCAATATAAAGTGTTTTTCCCACCGAATTAAAAATGGTTCTGGCTAGCTCTATATTTTCAGTCCCTTTTTTATTGGCACTTATACAGGTCATGGATTTCCCCACAGAAATTGCCGTATTTGGCATGGCCCTGATAATTGCGGTTTCTAAACCCAAAAAACTTTCGAGTTCCTCAATTTTTCTGCCTGTCACCGTTGAAATAATGGTGTGTTTTTTCGGATTTACAACGTCTTTTATTTCTTCCAATACGGTTTGCAACTGTTTTGGCTGCACCGCAATGATGACGATATCTGAAGAACGAACCGCTTTTTTATTGTCCGCAGAAATTTTAATCGTCGGCAGTTTTTCCCAAGAACTTAAGGATTGGATGTCCCGTTTTGTCAAAAACAGACTTTTACACTTAAAATTCTGTTGTGTTAAAATCCCGATGGCTATGGAATACCCTAAATTTCCTGCGCCAATAATTGCTATTTTCATTTGTTGTTTCTTTTTATTTTTTAAAATGCGGATGCTTTTAAATTCAACCCTTCCGACTCTTTAAATCCAAGCATTAAATTCATATTTTGAATGGCTTGCCCCGAGGCTCCTTTTACTAAATTGTCAATCACCGAAGTAATCAACAGCGTGTTTTTGTGTTTTTCCAAATGAATAAAACAATTGTTGGTGTTCACCGCTTGTTTTAAATGAATGGGTACTTTTGAAATATGGGTAAAAGGTGCTTCTTTATAAAAATCTTCGTACAATTCGAAAGCATTTTCAATGGTTCCTTCAAACTTTAAATACACGGAAGCAAAAATTCCCCTGCTGAAATTTCCCCGGTTCGGAATAAAAAATAATTCCTCTGAAAAATTTGGCTGCAATTGCAGCAAGCTTTCTCCTATTTCGCCCAAATGCTGGTGCGTAAAGGCTTTGTAAATCGAAAAATTATTGTCGCGCCAGCTAAAATGCGTTGTTTCACTTTGCGAAACTCCGGCGCCTGTTGAACCCGTAGTTGCATTGATGTGCACGGAATCGTTCAACAAATCGTGTTTTGCCAAAGGCAATAAGGCCAATTGGATGGCGGTTGCAAAACAGCCCGGATTTGCAATGTATTTGGCCGATTTAATCTTTTCTTTTTGCAGTTCGGGCAAACCGTAAATAAATTCATTTCCTTCAAAAACAGCGTCGTTTTTCAGCCTGAAATCGTTGCTTAAATCGATGATTTTCGTATATTTTGAAAACTGATGCTGTTCCAAAAATTGTTTGGAATTTCCGTGGCCCAAACATAAAAACAAGATGTCAACATTCTCATTAACCTTATCCGTGAATTTCATATCCAGCGAACCCAATAAATCCTGGTGAACCGCATAAACAGCATTGCCGGCATTTGAAGTGCTGTACACAAAATCCAGTGCCACTTTGGGATGGTTCACCATCAACCTGATCAACTCCCCCGCGGTATAACCCGCGCCGCCAACAATCCCTGCTTTAATCATAATTCTGAATTTACGCTGTGATAAATTTTTGTGGCATTGCCCACTATTTTAATGAATCCTTTTGCATCATCTGCAGTCCAGTCTTTATTGATTTCTCCATACACCCCAAATTTCGATTTCATTAAATCATGTTTGGATTCAATGCCATTGATATTGAAATGATAAGGTTTTAAAGTTACAAAAACTTCTCCCGAAACGGTTTGTTGAGAATCGGTTAAAAAAACTTCAATATTTCTCATAACGGGATCAAAATATTGGCCTTCGTGCAACAACATTCCGTACCAATTTCCCAATTGCTCTTTCCAGTATTGCTGCCATTTAGACAACACATGTTTTTCCAGCGTGTGATGCGCTTTTATGATGATTAACGCGGCGGCGGCTTCAAAACCAACCCTTCCTTTAATGCCAATAATGGTGTCTCCCACATGAATATCCCTGCCGATGGCGTATTTTGAAGCAATTGCTTCTAATTTCAAAATGGTATTTACCGAAGAATCCATTTCATCATTCATACCTACCAATTCCCCTTTTTCAAAATGAAGTTTCACATCAATCGGTTCCGTTTTTTCCAGCTGGCT
>Ga0156193_166_pt1 | contig 14597 bp, 16 predicted proteins | sample RifCSPlowO2_12_FD_107846 | JGI IMG/M metagenome (GOLD analysis project Ga0156193, IMG submission 107846) | Flavobacteria bacterium RIFCSPLOWO2_12_FULL_35_11
TGGCTGACTAATTTAGCATAACTTTTATTTCATTAAAAGTGAAAATCGCCTAAAATTAATTTTTTAGGCGATTTTTTTAGGTTATTATTTTTTGAATGCAATCCGCATTTTTTTAAATCTTACACCACAAATTCAATTTTAAAATAATCGTTTACGTCAATCACCATCATTCCTGCTTCTTCAGCTGCATTCATTCCCAAGATTCCATCTTCAAAAACAACGCAATCTTGCGGTTTAACGCCCATTAATTCAGCACATTTTAAAAAGGTTTCGGGATGTGGTTTGTGTTTTAAAATATCATCGGCAGTAATAATTATCTCAAAATAGTTGCCCAAACCAATCACCTCCAAGGTTTTTTGTGCGCCTTTTTTTGTGCTTCCGGTTCCAATGGACATGGGCAAAATAGTATGATACTTCCTAATTACATCGGTAACTACCTCAATTTCTTCGGTTAAATGAACCAATGTTTTAAAATGATCTTCCTTCACTTTTCCAACGATATCAGGATTCATTTTGGTGCCAAACATTTCATTCAGTTTTTCAATAGTGGCCGTTCTTGGCATTCCTGTCAACTGCATAAACAAGGCTGCATCAAAGTCGATACCGTAAGGTAAAACTGCCTTTCTCCAAGATATAAAATGATTTGGCATGGTGTTGGCGATGGTGCCATCTAAATCGAAAATAAGTGCTTTTGTCTGTTGGGGTATTTTAATCATAATTTTAATTAAGGTGCAAAAATACTGATTTTGCCTTATTTGATCGTCATGTTTTAAGAATTTAAAGATATTTTAACGTTGATTCAAACCTTGTTAAATGGCTTCATACAATTTCCCTGGCAATGGTTTCACCATTCCTTTCATCTCTAAATTAAATAATAATGAGGTAGTTTGATGAATAGGTAATTTGCAGTTTAACGAAATTAAATCGATCATTTCTTTTCCGTTTTGTGTCAAAAAATCATAAATCAACTGTTCGTTTTCTGTTAATTCAACAAAAAACTGTTTTTGAATTGGTTTTTTTACATTTAGTGGACTTTCCCAATTCAGCATCTCAATTAAATCTTTTGCGGAAGTTAAAATGGCTGCTTTGTTATTTTTTATTAAATCATTGCAACCCTTGCTATACATATCAGTGCTTCTTCCGGGAACCGCAAATACATCCCTGCTGTAAGAATTCGCAATATCGGCGGTGACCAAAGAGCCACCTTTTTCAGCAGATTCAATAATGATGGTAGCTTCGGACATTCCGGCAACAATCCGGTTTCGTTTTAAAAAATTTTCACGTTGTGGCTGGTCATTGTGCCAAAAGTCGGTTAGAAATCCGCCATTTTTATTTATTTCAGCCACATACTTTTTATGTATTTTCGGATAAACTTCTTCAAATCCGTGCGCCAAAACACCAATTGTTTGCAGGTTGTTTTTTAAGGCTGCTTTGTGGGCGCAAATATCAATGCCATAGGCAAAACCGCTTACAATAATCGGGTTATATTCCTTCAATTCCGTTATTAATTTCTCACAAAAATCCCTGCCGTAACCAGTAATTTGACGCGTACCAACTATGCTGATGATTGGTCCTTTGTTTAAATCGATATTCCCTTCCTTAAAAAGCAAAATTGGTCCGTCTATGCAATGTTTTAATCTTTCAGGATAATTTTTATCCGTAAAATAGAGCGTTTCAATATTGTTTTTCTGAATATATTTTAGTTCTTCCTCCGCTTCTTTTAAATTGGCTGGATCGAATAAATGTTGGACAGAAAGGAGGCCAAATCCAAAAATATTTTCAATATTTCGCCGTTTTTCTTTGAACACCTCTTTTGCGCTTCCGCAGTGTGCCAGCAGCTTTTTTGCGTTAATGTCGCCAATACCTTTAACGCGCTGCAACGCCAAAACGTACAGCAAATCTTCTTCAAGCATATTTTAACAATTTGAGTGTCAATATATAAAATTATTGTTAATAAAAATTACGCATACCTTTTAATTTAAATGCAGATTGTACTATATTTGTTGTCAATGACAACAGCAAACTACATAAGCGATTTATTATACCGATACGAATGTGTGATTGTGCCAAATTTTGGGGGTTTTGTAACCAACGAAATTTCGGCAAAAGTGAATCCTGTTACACACACTTTTTATCCGCCTTCCAAACAGTTGTCATTCAATTCCCATTTACAAAATAATGACGGATTGTTGGCAAACTATATAGCGGACACCAAAAAGATTTCCTATTCAGAAGCATTGGAATCTATTGAAAAAGAAGTCGTTGAGTGGAAACTTCTTATGAATGTTGAAGTTCTTGATTTAGAAAATATTGGATCGTTTAAATTAAATAAAGAACGTAAAATAATTTTTGAACCTACCAATTCCATTAATTACTTAACTTCCTCTTTTGGACTTGGTTCTTATGTTTCACCAGCAATAAAACGCGTTGTTTTCAAAGAAAAAATTAAACAGTTGGAAACATTTTCAACTGAAGAAACCAAACGAAAAACTCCTGTATTTATTAAATATGCTGCTACTGCGGCAATTCTTTTTGCCTTAGGCACCGTTGGCTGGAATGAATACCAAAAAATGGAGTACAACAATTTGGTTGCTGAATCCGAACAACAACAACTTAAAGTTGAAAAAACAATTCAGGAAGCTACCTTTGTGATTTCCAATCCGTTGCCTGTAATTACCTTAAATATTACGAAAGAAATCTATAAATACCACATTATAGCAGGTGCTTTCAGAACTCCCGAAAATGCAGAAAAAAAGTTGCAGGAATTACTTAAAAAAGGGTTTAATGCTAAAATTTTAGGGGGTAATAAGTGGAATTTAACTGAGGTTGCCTACGAAAGCTTCACTACCGAAGAAGAAGCCATAAACAAGATGCGCAGCATTCATAGAACAGAATCTGAAGACGCTTGGTTGTTAGTTAAAGAATACTAATCTTTAACTTATCAGAAGCTTTTTCTTGCATAAAATAGCTATATTTTTCCGAAAAAAATTCAATTGACCATGGTAAAAACACCAAAAGAATCCTTAACCATATTTACCGATATCGTTTTACCGGGAGAAAGTAATCAGCTAGGAAATTTGTTTGGAGGCGAATTGTTGGCACGAATGGACAGGGCTTGCAGTATTGCGGCACGTCGTCATTCGCATGCGATTGTGGTTACTGCATCTGTAAATCATGTGGCGTTTAACAATGCTGTTCCTATAGGAAGTGTTATGACTATTGAAGCAAAAGTTTCAAGAGCTTTTAAATCGTCCATGGAAATTTATGTAGATGTTTGGATTGAAGATCGTGAATCTCAGGAACGTTCAAAAGTAAATGAGGGTATTTACACCTTTGTGGCTGTTGATAAATTTGGAAAACCCATTGCCGTTCCTCAGTTAGAACCTGAAACTGTACTTGAAAAAGAACGTTATGAAGGTGCTTTGCGCCGTAAACAATTGAGTTTAATCCTTTCCGGAAAAATGAAGCCTGCCGATGCTGACGAATTACGGAAATTATTTATTGGGTAATTGCTGTCTTTTAAAGGTTATGCGTTTATAAGGTTATAAGTTATTGGAATAAATTTCTAATATACCAACAATCCAAAATACCAATAATCTAAAATTACATCCTATAAATCCAGGAAGCTGGATTTTCCGTAGTTACATTTCGTGACAATACAAATCCTAAAATTGTTTTCCCTGTAATTTTATCGGTATAAATAGTTCCAATTTCTTGTTTGGTTTTTACTTTTTGGCCTTTATTTACAAAAACGCTTTCCAAATTTTTATACACTGTAATATAATCTCCGTGTTGTATTAATACGGCTTTTAAATTACCGCCCAAGACTTGAACCGACAATACGGTTCCTTCAAAAACGGCGCGTGCTTTACTGCCGCTGTCTGTGGTAATTCTAACGCCATTACTTTGTATAGTGGCCGTTTTTACAACAGGATGTGGTTGTTTTCCGTAATAGGTAGAAACAATTCCTTTTTCAACAGGCCAAGGCAATTGCCCTTTATTTGATGTAAATTTTGAAGCCAATTCCTTTGCTTCTGCCGTAAGGGTAAAAGTTGTGGAAGTAGGTTTTGAAGTGTTTTTGTTGGAAGCCACAATGGCATCTCTAATAATTTTATCTATTTGGGCATCAATCTTTCTTTCTTCCTTTTGAAATTGTGAAATTTGCCTTTTGTATTTATTTTCCTTGTCCTTTACCTTGCTCAATAATCCTTCCTGCTCCTGTTTTTCTTTTTTAATAACAATTTGTTCTTGCTGTTTTTCAGTTAAAAGTTCCTGTTTTTGTTTCTTTTTAGAAACTAAGGTATCTGTTAATGCTAGAATCTTAGTTGTTTTTTGTTGAATTTCTTCTGCCTGATTTTTTCTGAAACTTGAATATTGTTTCATATATTGAAACCGTTTGTAACCCTGATAAAAATTTTCTGAGGAAAGCAAAAACATAATTCGGCTGTTTTGGGACTTGCTTTTGTACGATTTAAAAATCATTTGGGCATAATCTTTTTTAAGCGCTTCCAAATTGCGTTGGTTCTTGTTTATTTCAAGCTGATTTAAGTAAATTTCATTGCCAAGTTCAGCAGATTCATGGGAAATTACAGTAATTAACTCTTCTCTTTTCTTGATTTTATCCTTTAAATCTTTAACCTCGCCAAGTAAGTTTTTTTCCGTTTTTTTCGTCTTGGAAAGCAAGTTGTCTAAATAAATAATTTCTTTTTTAATCTGATTTTTGCGCGCCTCCAAATTCTCGCGTTTTGCGTTTTGAGCCGATATCGCCACACTTATAAATAGTGCTGAAACTAGGAAAATGGACTTAAATTTAACCTGCATTATTTTAAACTAATTTCTTTGTAACCAGTTGGAATTTCAAATGGAAATGTTAATTCTTCATTAAATTCAACCGACTTATATTCAATTGCTATAGTGGTTAACTTTTTATGGTCTGTGGCTCTTATATTAATATTTTCAGGGAAAAGCTCTCCGTTAATATTTTTATAATTTGCATATGAAACGGAAACCAATTGTTGTTTTTCCGTATTGCTAATTTCTTGCCGGTTCAATTTAAAATTATCAGGATTCAAAAAAAACAAAATTCCAAATAATTCATTCTCCTTTATTGGCGTTAATTGATACAGCTGATTGTCGATTTTAGAATCGTATTTGCCTTGTCTTAAGTTTAAAACAGCCTGGCCCAACAAGATATTTTGAACTTTTTCATAATCCAATTCCGTACCAAGCCATTTGCTTAATAATGAAAAATCCCCATCGAAATAAGTGCCTTTCAATTTTTCGTAATAACTCACTCTATCGGGCGTTATTTTAACTTTTGCAATGGGAAATCCCAACTTGGTGGCGCTCATCCAAATTGTTTTATCCATTTCTATGCGCAGTTTAATGTTGATGGAGGTTGAAATTTCACTATCGGAATAATTGGCATTCAAATTGGCATTCACCGTTTTCTGGCTAAAATTATTGTCGTAATGATTGCTGATTATTTTTTTTGTGGAAATTTCTTCAATAATATCCTTATCCGTCAAACTTTTTTTGCTTTTACACGAAGAAAGTGCAAGTAACATCAATATCGCTATTTTAAAATAATACTTCATATTATAATTTTATTTTCTTAACGCAATGGCTCTTTGTTTGTATTTTATTGCTTCACTTTTGTTTCCCAACTTTTCATGGCTTATAGAAAGTTGTTCATAAAAATCGGCTTCCATTGCGCTGTTGTCAATAACAAAATCAATGCCAATACTTAAAACGGCAATGGCCTCGTTATATTTTCCCAGCTTACTTAGCGCCAAACCATTCATTTTATATAAAAACGGCTGCTCCGGAAACAGTTCTAACGCTTCTTTACTGTCGGCATAAACTTGTTCAAAAAGTTCACTTGCAGCTTCATTGTCCAAAATTTCCTTTATCGTTTTAAATTCCTTGTTTTTTGAATAGGAATTTTTTAATGTTTCAATATCCGAATTTCCGGTGGCGATTTCAACTGTTTTTTCGGGAACTGCGTTTCTGTTTTCCAAAAAACTTTTGAACGATTTTATACGCAATGTTGCCATCGCATTTTCTTCAATTTTTGCAATCAATGCTTCCGCCTCCGCAAAATTCTGATTTTGAATGTAAAGAAACACCAATTCTTCAGATTCTTTTGGCTGATGTTTAATTATCTTTTTTTGAACTTCAATCGCTTCATTAAAATTCCGCTGCGCCTTTAAAATGGACACTTTATGTTGCAACAAATACTTGTTTTCAGGCGCCAGCTGCAAGGCTTTATCAATAAAAAGTTGCGCCTCAAAATAATTGTTCAGTTCCAAATGGTTTTTTGAAAATTCAAATAAAACCGACACATTCAAAGAATCAATTTCATTGCACAATTCCAGACTTTCAATGGCTTTTCCGTAATTTTTAATGGCCTTTTGCTTTAAAGCTTCAAAAAAATGGGCTTGAAATTTTAAACTGTTTTCTTCCTCTGTATTTATTTTCTGGGCATACGAAAAACCTGAAATGAACAACATTCCAACCGCAATTAACCCATATAAATACTTAATTCTCATACAGCGCTGCAATATACAATTTATTCAAGTGAAAAATATGTTAATTAGGTGGTTAGAAAAGAGAAAATTAACCAATACCAGAATTTGAAAATTTGAAAATTAGTCAATTTGTAAATTGCTTTTTATCATCGACAATTTACTTCCCTGATTGGTGTTAACCGACTTTTATAATTTTTGCATCAATGAAACGCACTATCTAACCAAGCAGAAAATTTTGTTTATAATTTTTAACTGAACTTTTAACTTTTGTTAATTCCCCCTTCGGGGGTTAGGGGGCTAGATTCCCTTAGGAATTGCATCAATTAATTTTTGGGCATAAGCCGTTTTTGGCGATTCATAAATGGCATCGGCATCGCCAATTTCTTCAATGCTGCCGTTGCTCATCACCACCAACTGATCGGCCATATATTTTACGACCGCCAAATCGTGGGAAATAAAAATATAGGTGAAACCAAAATCAGCCTTCAATTCATTCAGCAAATTTAGCACCTGTGCTTGCACGGAAACATCAAGCGCCGAAACCGATTCGTCACAAATAATCAATTTTGGTTTTAGGGCAATCGTTCGCGCAATGCCAATCCGCTGCCGCTGTCCGCCCGAAAATTCATGCGGATATCTGTAAAAATGTTCCACCAGCAAACCAACGCGTTCCAACAATTCAAAAACATATTTTTTTCGTTCTTCGGATGAATTTAATATTCCGTGCACTTTCATAGGTTCCATCAATGCTTCACCGACCGGTATTCTTGGATTGAGCGACGAAAATGGATCTTGAAAAATGATTTGAACTTCCTTTCTGAAATCCTTTAATTCCTTTTTTGACAGATTGGTAACGTCCTTTTGCTTGTAAAAAATTTGGCCTTTTGTGGCTTTTTCTAAGTGCAAAATGGTGCGGCCCAAGGTTGTTTTGCCGCAACCCGATTCTCCAACCAAACCTAAAGTTTCCCCTTCAAAAAGTTGAAAAGACACCTCATCAACAGCCTTTACGGGATTTGCTTTTCCGAAGAAAAAAGGTTTTTCAACATTAAAATAAGTCGCCACATTTTTTACTTCCAACAACGGTTTTGATGCATAAATTTTGGTGTGAAAATAGTTGCGTTGTTTTGTTGTATACACTTCATTATCAACCGTGTTTTCTATAAAATCCTTTACGGTGGGCAACTTTTTTAGGCGCTCTTTTAAGTTGGGTTTGGAATTTATGAGCGCCTTGGTGTAATTGTGAACGGGATGTTTGAAAACCTGGGTTACATTTCCCTGCTCCACAATTTCTCCTTGATACATCACCAAAACGGTATCCGCTATTTCCGAAACCAAGGCCAAATCGTGCGTGATAAAAATAATGCTCATTTCAGTTTCCTGCTGAAGTGCCTTCAGGAGTTCAATAATTTCCTTTTGAATGGTAACATCAAGTGCTGTGGTGGGCTCGTCGGCAATTAAAATTTGTGGTTTGCAGGCGATGGCCATCGCAATCATCACCCGTTGTTTTTGTCCGCCCGAAAGCTGATGCGGATATTGACTGTACATCACTTCTGCCCTTGGCAATTTCACCTTATTAAAAAGCGCAATCACCTGATTTTTAGCTTCTTTTTTTGACAGTTTTTTGTGTTGCAATAAAATTTCCTGAACCTGATAACCGCAAGTTAAACTCGGATTTAAGGAACTCATGGGTTCTTGAAAAATCATGGAGATTTTATTTCCCCTGATTTTTTGAAACTCCTTTTCTGAAGTATTTTGTAAATTGGTATCGTTGAATAAAATTGTTCCGCTTATGGTCGCATTTTTTGGAAGCAATCCTAAAATTGCCAAAGAAGTCACCGATTTTCCGCTACCCGATTCACCAACGATTCCCAATATTTGTTGTGGGTTCAATTCAAATGAAACCTCATTAACCACCTTATTTTGCTCATTGCCTGAACCAAATGAGATTGATAAATTCTGTACTTTTAATATAGGTTCCATAGGGTTAACGTTGGTGTTGCTGTAAAAAGTGAAACGCGTTTCTCTTGGTTACGAATATAGCCAAATTTGAACAATTTTAAGAAGGTACTTTACAATTTGGTCGCCAATTTTACCAATCCGACAGCAGAAACCAATGCCCAGCACCCTTCCAGTATCACAAACGGCATGTAATTTAAAAGTACGGAGGCCAAACAGGCGATGCCTGCGCCAAAAAAATTTAACAGCAAATAAGTTAAACTGTCGGTTTTAATTTTGGCCATTAAATTAAGGAAAAAAGCCAATAAAAGTAAGGTTACGCCAATAAATCCGGTCCAGTCGATGTAGTTCATGCTGATAAAATCTATAAATTAGGAGTTAAGCCATTTTTTAAATTCTGCGACTTTGTTTTTACTAATTATAATGGAATTACTAAGTTTAGTCATTATTTTTAATTGATTATTCCCATATTTTAATATTTCATCTATCCCTTTAACCGAGAGAATAAATTGTCTATTGGCCCTAAAAAAAATAGAATGGTCTAAACTATTGTAAATTTCGTCCAAACTTGAATTATGAGTATATTTTTTTCCATCTAAACTAGTAATTGAAGTTATTGTGTTCTCAGTGCTAATAAAGGCTATTTCCTCAACTTTTAATGAAATTAATTTATCGTTTGAGTAGGTCAATAACCTTTTTTTAGTTTTTAATTCATCTTCGATTTCATCTTCCTTATTAATTTCGTTATCAATTTTATCACTAATCTTCTTTCTGTAATTTGTTAAATTCAAATTTAATTTTGAAAGGGTTAAAACCTCTCCCATAAGAAGTTGATTTTTTAATTCCAATTCTTTTTCATAATAATTACTCAAATACCTAACGACAATGACTGAAAGTAAAATTATAGAAATACATGTCAACAAATAAACCAATAAAAAGGTTACTTTCAACTTTTTTATTTCTTTATCAATTTTATCAATATTTGCATGTGCCGCTATAATCCAATCGGAATTTTTTACGGGATATAAGTAAATTATTTCAGAACTTCTATTTGAATTAAACTCTCTAAGCCCTCCTAATTGCTTCTTGCTTTTTAATAATTGATAAAAATCTTCTGAATCTATTCCGTTATCAAGTGGTCTAACATACGATTCATCAGGATTAATTTGATTTCCGATTTTTTGTGGGTCAGGATGGCAAATTTCAACACCGGACCAATCAAACATGCATACAAAGCCTGATTCAATATTAGTGCCTTCAATACTTTTTTGAATATTATTAATTATAGTATCTCTATCTAAACCATTTGCGATTTGATATGATATTAAATTTGAAAATTCACGTGCCTCTCTTTGGCTTGATTCAATTTGAATTTGCAAAAATTGATTGGTACTGACTTTGATCAAATAATTCATGCTGAAATAACCAATAACAAAAACAATTAATGCTATTGCAAGTAAAGTAATCAGGTATAATTTATCTTTTTTCAATATATATAATATTTTTTAGTTCCTTTTTCTCCCTATCAACCCCTATTTTTTCCTTTTCACAAAGTTTAAATTGTATAAAAAAGAGAAAACTATTTTATTTGGTATGAAATTAAATCAATTTTAATTAAAATTCTATCATTATGAAAACAAAATTTTTAGCACTAGCAGTTTTTTTTATTTTATCGGTTGTAGTTTCATGCAGTAATGATGACGACCCAACTCCCAATCCGAACGTAACTTTTAAAGCTAGCTTGAATGGCGCAAGTGAATCAACTCCTAATGCTTCAACAGCAATAGGAACGTCAACACTTACATTTAACACTACTACAAAAATTTTCACAATATCAGTAATACACACCATTGCAGCTCCTACAAATGGACATATTCACAAAGGTGCAATTGGGGTAAGTGGCTCTCCAGTTTTTCCTTTTGATAGTTTTACTTCTCCAATAACTTATACAAGTATTGCTTTGGATGAAAGTCAAGAAGCTGACCTTAATGCAGGACTTTATTATGTAAATATTCATAGCGTTGCGTTTCCTGGAGGAGAAATTAGAGGACAACTTATTAAGCAGGCAATAGCTGGTTCATCTGGTGGTTATTAAACAATAGCATTATAAATTTTTGATAAAAGTCTTGTTTGTTCTCTTTAACTAATGTTTAAGTATCCAAACTTATTTGGACTTTCGTTTAGAGGGTGTTTTGTTAAATAATTCATAGTTATGGGATTGTTAGAATCAGTACACTTTTTGCTAACGATTTACATTAAATTTCTAAATATTGACTTGAGCAACTTTTATAAAATAATTCATGTTTTAAATAACCAATAACAAAAACAATTAGTGCTATTACAAGTAAAGTAAGCAGGTTTAATTTGGCAGGTTTGGCTTTAAAAATAATTAGTAAAAATTGTAGGTATATAAATTAAATGACACCAAGGTTTTGAAAACAAGAAATTTTAAAATATTGTTAATTGGATTAATACTAATCATCATAAGTTTATTTTTTATTATAAATTTATACAATAAACCTTTTATTGATATTAAAAAATCAAACCCTAAAATAGAGATCACTGCTCAAGAAATATTAAATGATTATCAAGCGGATGAAAGTTTGGCAAATGAAAAATATGTTGACAATTTAATTCAGATTAAAGGTGAAATAGCTGACATTTCTTTTGATAATGGAATTAGTATTATAACATTAAAAGATACGAGTGGTTTTTCAAGTATTATATGTCATATGTTGCCTGAGGCTAATTTAAATATTTTGAAACTAAAAAAAGAGAACCAGGTTTTGATAAAAGGTGTTTGCACTGGTTATTTAATTGATATTATGATGGTTAGATGCGTATTAAATAATGACAATTTTGATGAAAAATAAAATTATAATATTATTATTACTTTTAATATCAAGCCAACTTTTTTCTCAGGAAAGATATTTGACAAAAGAAGGCTACATCTCCTTTTTTTCACATTCTTTGGTTGAAGACATAAAAGCCGATAATTACCAAGTGTTAAGTGTAATTGATAAAAAAACTGGTGAAATAGCTATTCAATTATTGATGAAATCCTTTATGTTCAAAAAAGCATTAATGCAAGAGCATTTTAACCAAAGCTATGTAGAATCATATAAATATCCAAAAGCTACATTTAAAGGGTTTATCCTAAATTTAAAGGAATTAGACAATAAAAATGGCACTGTAGCTGTAGAAATTAAAGGAATTTTATCTATTCATGGAAAAGAAAAGGAAATAAGTACTATGGCAAATGTTCAGATTTTAAAGGATCAGATCAATTTATCTGGTCATTTTATGGTTGAAGTGGCCGATTTTGATATTAAAATACCAATTGTGGTAAGGAATAATATTGCAAAAACAATTAAAATCACTTTTGATTTACAGCATAAATCCTATAAATAATAAATAGACAATTTTATAAAATGCTAAATTTTAAACGAATGAAAAATTTACTGTTGGTTTTTTTAATCTTTATTTTATCTGATTCCTTATGTTCCCAAACCTTAGATGCTATTTTGGCACAAGAATCAATTGACAATTCTACTGATGTTTCGGGTACTTTTAATGGGACAAGAATCATGAATGGTCAATCTATTGAAACAAGACAAAAGGGAGTTTTGGAATTTTTAATTCAACATAGATTTGGCAGAATAAATTCAGGAGGTTATGAATTATATGGTCTTGACGAGTCAAATATTCGCTTTGGGCTTGAATATGCTGTAACTAATGATTTTGCAATTGCTTTAGGAAGAAGTTCTTTTGAAAAAGTTTATGACGGATATGTTAAATACCGTTTACTAAAACAGAAAACTGGGAATAAATCAGCTCCTTTAAGTATAACTTTATTTGCGAGTGGCGTTGAAAAAACATTAAAAGATTATGCGCCATCTAAAAAGCCGAGTTTTGGTGATCGCTTAGTATATACGAGCCAGATATTAATAGCCCGTAAATTTAATTCAGATTTTTCTCTTCAAATCACGCCAACATATTTACACTATAATATGGCATCCAGTTCAATTGACCCTAATGATATTTATGCTGTTGGTGTTGGTACTAAAATTAAAATTAGCAAACACCTATCTATCAATGGCGAATATTATTATTCCATTAATTCTTCTAAATCAAAGGCTACTGAAAATTCAATTGCACTAGGGCTGGATATTGAAACAGGGGGGCATGTTTTTCAATTAATTTTCACCAACTCAAGAGCAATGATTGAGAAAGGTTTTATCGCTGAAACGGAGGGAGATTTTTTTAATGGGGATATACACTTTGGTTTTAACATTTCAAGAGATTTTTACTTGAATAAGGCGAAAGAACCAGAAAAATTATATTAATAAATTGATTATCCGATAGCGTGCAAATTTAATCAATTTGTCATTACGTTCAAATGATTGTTTTATATTTATAGATATGATAACTATTTTTATTACAGCATTTTAACGGAAAAATAAAAACTAATTACTAATTCTAAAATCAAAATTATGAAAAATCTATTAACAATTACCAGTATGTTTTTAATGTTATTTATTGCATCCTGTTCTTCAGGTAGCGATGATGATGATCCAATTTTAAATCCACTGGCAACCACTATAACTTATTCCAATACTATTAGCACAATTGTAAATGGTAATTGCACCGGATGTCATGGCAGCACACCAACAAATGGAGCTCCAATGTCTTTAACCACCTATAATAATGTTAAAGATGCAGTTGAGAACAGAGGCCTAATAAACCAAATAGAAACTGGGAATATGCCAAAAAACGGAACGGATCTTACGTCTACCCAAATTCAAAGTTTTAAAACTTGGCAAACTAATGGATTCCCTCAATAAATCTATTAAATGTTTTTAATATAATAGTAGTCATTTCTTATTCAAATTCTTTTCATATTGAAATCAATAAAAAATAGAAATGACTGCTATAAATAAAACTAATTATGAAAACTCCGCTAATTAAATTCGTATTTCTAATCATTGTTTCATTGGTTTCATTAAACTCTTGTTCTAACAATAATAATGATGATTATCTTATAACAAACGATACCCAAACTCAAATTGAAGGTCATATGAAAGAACTCTCTTGGCACATTACCAAATATATAGATAGTGGTAATAACGAAATTAGTCATTTTACAGGGTATAATTTCACTTTTGGTGCCAATAACGTTCTAACCGCCACAAACGGCACAAATACGTATATTGGTACTTGGAGCATAACTGACAGCAACAGTAATGACGACAGCTAAGACGATTTGGATTTTAATATTTTCTTTGCTTCTCCCCCCGATTTTGAAGAATTATTAGATGATTGGCATTTTATTTCTCAAACAAGCACAAAAATTGACTTGATTGATATTAGTGGCGGTAATGGTGGTATTGATTATTTAACTTTTGAGAGAAACTAGATATTATTTATATTTTCTGACAGTAAAAATTCAATTTATTATTATAACAAAAAAGAAATATTTTATTGGCCTTTTAAGGTCTTTTCATAAGACTCAATCCATTCTTTTGCGGTAACTTTTTTTGAAAGTTTCCCAATCAACGAGAACGGAATTTGATCCATTTTTTTAAATCTGATGCAACTTTTTCCCATATCCAATTTTGTATCGCAATGTTTTGGATATTCCTGCAGAAACCAATTCATGAGTTTTTGGTTGGCATATAAACCCATATGGTAAATCGCTATAAAATTTTTCTGGGAAGCCATCCTCATAAATGGAAGCGGTAATTTAGGGTCACAATGATAACCTTTCGGATAAATTGAATGAGGCACAACATAGCCAATCATACCATAATTTAATGTTTCTTCAAATCCTTTTGGCAAGTTGTCAAGTATCATTTTTCTCAAATTATTTACCACTTGCTTTCGGTCATCGGGCAGGTTGTTTATATATTCCTCTGGCGTATTGGCTGCTGATTTCATCTCCTTATTTTTTAACTTTGGTGATTATTCAAGCTATAATTTTGCCTTAAAATTCAAGACAAATAGACATTGAGCAATTAAAACCAAAAATATTCTTGCTAATTTAACAAAGATATTTTTGCAAAAAATTTACATTAGGTGAATTTCCCTATATAAAGAACATTCTAACTAAAC
>Ga0156193_171_pt1 | contig 13906 bp, 7 predicted proteins | sample RifCSPlowO2_12_FD_107846 | JGI IMG/M metagenome (GOLD analysis project Ga0156193, IMG submission 107846) | Flavobacteria bacterium RIFCSPLOWO2_12_FULL_35_11
ACAATCTGGTGCATTAGTCCTCTGCTCTCTCCTTGAATCCCGTTGAATAGCTTCAAATAGAATGATAGACGTTATGGTCTAATAAAGGCTCTAAAGAAATTCAACATTTTTATTCATCCTAAATTCAAAGTTATGAAAAAGTATTTATTTTATGTTGGTATCGACATTTCTAAACTAAAATTAGATGTTGTTTTGATTCACGGTGAATCTTCAAGTTCTTCGGAACATTTTATTGTTGAAAACACTCAAAAAGGTGTAAAAGAAATTGTTAGTCATTTATTGAAAAAGAGAATTGATGTTAGCCAAACACTATTTTGTTTTGAAAACACAGGGGTTTATACTTACCCATTAAGTTATTATTTTTCTCAAAAGGGTTTTGATTACTGGATTGTTCCTGCTATTGAAATTAAGCGTTCTAAAGGTATTTCCAGAGGTAAGAATGATAAAACTGATGCAAAAGATATAGCAATGTATAGTATAAGAAATATTGATAAACTTAGACTTTCGTCTATGGCAGAAATGGAAATTCAACAACTAAAATTACTTTTTACAGAAAGGGAAAAAGTAATGAAATCGATTCATTTATTTGAATCGTCTAAAGAAAATATTGGTTTCACATCAAAAGAAGTCTATAAAATGGTGAATTCAATCAATTTAAAAACGTTAAACCATTTAAAAAAATCATTAAAAGAATTGGAGGCTAAAATGAAAGAAATTATTAAAAACCATACTGTTTTGAATCAACAATTTAAATTAATTCAAAGTGTTCCAGGAGTTGGTCAACAAACAGCTATATATTTTCTAATTTCCACTAAGGGGTTTAATGCATTTGATTCAGCTCGAAAATTTTCCTGCTATGCCGGTGTTGCTCCATTTGAATACAGCTCAGGATCTAGTATTAAAGGAAGAACTAAAGTAAATCATTTGGCAGATAAAAAAATTAAGTCATTACTTCAAATGTGTGCATTATCAGCTATAAAATGTGACCCTCAACTTAAAGAGTATTATAATAAAAAGAAAGAAGAAGGTAAAAATAAAATGTTAGTTCTAAATAATATTCGATGTAAAATTATCGGACGAATTTTTGCTGTAATTAACAGACAAACTCCCTACATAAATACATATAAATTTGCCTGTTAATTTTAAAGATTTTATTTGTTTTCTATCATAGAATGCACCAGAAGGTTAAAATCAGATTAGTGGCGAAGATTGAAGACGTGGCGAGTGAATTGTTTGGGTAAAACCAAAAACAGAATACTTAGAAATGATGAAAACCCGAAAACAAAAAATAATTTTAGCGACAAAAATAATTGCTGCAACTTTTTTGTTGCTGATTATCGCGTTTTTTATTTTTAGAAATGAATTATTGAAACAAACCATTGCCAAGGTTTCTTTTAAAATGGCGAGCGAATACAACAGCACTTTTACTGTAAAAGAAGCTTCATTTGTGGGGCTTTCGGGTTTGCGTTTTTCCAATATTGTTTTGGCTCCCAAAAAAGCCGACACGCTTTTCAACATCCACAAAATGAAAACCAGTGTCAATTTATGGCGATTGTTGTTGGGCGATGTACAATTGGGAACATTGGAAATCGAGAAGGGTTATTTGCAATTGGTAAAAAATAAAAAAGGACGAAATTTTGATGCTTTTCTCAAGAAAGACCAAACAATAAGTTCTGCCAACGAAAAAAGAGATTACGCCAAAGTAGCCTTTAGACTTATTTCGAAAGTGCTGAATTTGGTGCCAACGGATATGAAAGTCGAAAACCTTTCGTTCAGATTGGATGACAACGGCAAAAAAATCAACATTAATTTCCAAAAACTGCGATTGGTCAACAAGCAATTGGAGACTTTTATCAAAGTAGAAACTAAAGCTTTCACACAGCGAATCCGAATCCAGGGTTTTGCCGATCCAAGAAACAAAAAAGCCGATATTCGTTTTTTTAATATCGATACCGGAGCCATCAAATTGCCTTATCTCGACGAAAGATTCAACCTGAAATCGAGCTTCGATTCCATTCGGATTAACATTCAAAACATAAACAAATCGGGAGGAAAATTGCATCTTGACGGTTTTGTTTCGATTGCCAATTTGATGATTAATCACAAAAGAATTGCCAATAAAGACGTGGTAGTCAAAAACGCCAAATTTGACTTTAGATTCCTCTTGGGTTCTGATTTTATTTCTATTGACAGCAGTTCTGCCGTACAGTTCAACAAGATAAAATTCCATCCTTATTTGGTTTACGAAACCGAAAAGGACACTATTTACAAACTCAAAGTCGCCATTTCAAAGATGAAGGCACAGGATTTCATCGTTTCCCTTCCCGATGGTTTGTTTACCCATTTTCAGGGAATGGAAGCTGAGGGCAATTTCGAATACAAACTGGATTTTATGTTCAATAAAAACAAACCCGATCAACTGGTTTTTGACAGCAATTTGAAAAAAGAAAATCTACGAATTACCCATTACGGAGAAGCCAATCTTAACAAACTCAATGGAGAATTTGTGTATCGTGCAATTATAAATAATGTTTTGCAACGACCTGTTTTGGTGGGTTCTGCAAATCCAAATTATACGCCTTTAGACCAAATTTCGCCTTATTTGCAAAAATGCGTTTTAACCTCCGAAGATCCTTCGTTTTTCACCCATCGCGGTTTTATCATTGAAGCCTTCAAACAATCGATTCTCAAAAACATTCGCACCAAGAAATTCTCTCGAGGCGGGAGCACAATCAGTATGCAATTGATCAAAAACGTGTTTCTTACCCGCGAAAAAACAGTTTCCCGAAAACTGGAAGAAATTTTGTTGGTTTACATCCTTGAAAATAACCGAATCACCTCGAAGGAAAGAATGCTCGAAGTCTATTTCAACATTATCGAATGGGGACCAAATGTTTACGGAATTGGCGAAGCTGCACAATTCTATTTCCAGAAAAGTCCAGCCGATTTAAATTTGAAAGAATGTTTGTTTTTGGCTACCATCATACCAAAACCAAAGAAATTTATGTGGCAATTTGACAACGAGGGAAAGCTTAAATCCTCTGCAAACCAACAACAAAAATTCCTGAGCAATTTGATGTTACGAAGAGGCCTTTTAATTCCTGAAGACACCATTGGAGAATACATTCCATTGCAAATTACTGGAAATGCCCATTCGCTTTTGAATTTGAAAGTGCAAGATTCTGTTACTGTGGATTCGTTGGCCGTGGATGAAACGTTTGAGTTTTAATTTAAACGCCAAAACAAAAAGGAGGCACGAAGGACTCAAGTATTTTGAAAATCCGTTTAAACCGATTTAGAATATTTCCCCCCGCTGGCGCGAGCGTCCCGCTCGTGCAACAATCCCAAAATCAAAAAAGGCATCAATAACCATTTAAATTTCTATTTTTACCTAAAAAACTGTGAGCAGAAAATATAAATTCGGAGAAAAAGAAGGTGCATACTTTATAAGTTTTGCAACAGTTAATTGGATAGATGTTTTTACAAGAGATCTTTATTTTGAAACTGTTGTTGCCTCTTTGGATTATTGCAGAAAAAATAAAGGAATGGAAATTTATGGTTATTGCATTATGCCCAGCCATATGCATTTAATTTTCCGCGCTTCATTGGGTGATCCTTCAGGTTTGATAAGAGATTTTAAAGGTTTTACCTCTAAAAAAGTCGTTGAACTCATTGAAAATAATCCGCAAGAAAGTAGAAAAGATTGGCTTTTAACTATGTTTGAAAAGGCCGGCCTAAAAAATAGCAATGTCAAATTTAGACAGTTTTGGCAGCAAAATAACCAACCAATAGAAATTTGGTCTTTAAAAGTATTCGAACAAAAATTGAATTACATTCATAATAATCCAATTGAAACTGGCTTTGTAACTGATGCTGTAGATTGGAAGTACAGCAGCGCAAGAAATTATGCAAACAACGACCACAGCATTTTAGAAATTGATTTAAATTGATAATTTTGGCGCGAGATGGATTCACATTGCACGAGCGGGACGCTCGCGCCAGCGGGGGGAAGTACAGCAGCGCAAGAAATTATGCAAACAACGACCACAGCATTTTAGAAATTGATTTAAATTGATGATTTTGGCGCGAGATGGATTCACATTGCACGAGCGGGACGCTCGCGCCAGCGGGGGAAACTCATGTTTTAATTAAACGAAATAAACCGCAGGTTCTATAAATTAAATGCTTCTGCTGCCTTCTTTATACGTGGTAATGCCAATTTTTAACCAGCGTTTTAACACCACCGAAGGCTGAAAATTTAAATGGTATTTTTGAATATTTCGTTTAGGGCTTAGGTTTTTGGGATCGGGATCGGCTTTGCACTTAAAACCCACTTTAAATTTTCCAATATTTTCCAAATCCACAATTTTGCCGTCTTTCAAATGAAATTGCAGTTTGGGACCCAATGCCTGCAACACAAATTTCACGTCCAAAGCGCTTAAACTGCATTCATTGCTAATTTGCCAGCTAATATCGTCCAGCGTTACCACGCCCGTGTTTACTGCCTGCATAATATATTGGGGTGCCTTATTGTTGGCAATGGTATTACTTCGTTTGGTAATTCTGTAGCGAATTGGCATAAAATGGTTTTTTTTTATAAATTGTTAATAATAATTGAACGATATTAATTTTATGAAGCTAATATATTGTATATTTGACCGTTAGCATCACTTTCCTGCATCAATTTTTATACTTTGTTTTTATTCTAGTCTTTTTTTAAAAATATACTACTATTTTTAGAAGAATATACTAGAATATTTTTAGAAGAAATACTAGTATTTTTTACCTAAATTACTTAATAGTTGTCGCGACTTATACGTATAAATGTCAAGCGTTATGCTAATACCAGACAAGCTTTAACCTATTAAATAAATCTTTTGATTCCCCATAAAATTATTGTAGGTTTGGGTAACCCAAAATTGCTGTATTTCCTATGAACCAACTATTAAAAAACAACTGGTGTTTTACAGACCAAACATACCTCATTTTGGTGGATTGTGATGCTTTTACCAAATCTTAACACAAGTTGGCAACAAGCTGAAAACAGCCATAAACAAGAATGAGAACAACTATCCCCAAAAAAAATGTTTAAAAACGCAGCCATACTTCTACTTGTTCTGTCTTTTCAAAATATAGTTGCCCAAATAAAATTAACCCATAATATTGGGGATAACGTGGTAGAAACTAACATGATTTCTTGTGAGGAAGATGAATCTTGGGCAAGAGTTTTTAAATTGTCCGATTTTGGTGTAACAACTAACGAGCAATTCATTATTCGCTCTGGGCAAGTTGCAATAAGTAAATCTTATAATGGGGCTAATTTGGGATTTACTATTTACAGTGTAGATTCAAATTTTCCTAATTCAAGCCCTGTCCTTTTAGGTAGTGGCGGATATAAGTTATTGCCCCGTATAGAAGATGCTCCACAAATTATTCAATTTGATTTTAGTGAACCATTTGTTGTTCCGGCAGGGGTAGAAAGAATACTGGTTGAAGTTGGAAAAATTGTAGATTTTTATAATCCTAATTCTGCCGAAGTAATTATAGCTGGAACAGAAGAAGATACAGGTATTTCTTGGTATAAAGGGTGTGGAAAATATTATACGCATACTTCAACTAAAGATTTAGATATTCCTGTTCCAGATGCAAATTTTTATATAAATGTTACTGGAGAGAAATATAGTGCTTCTAATTTTGGATCTAATATCACATTAACACATAATTTTTGTGATGACATTGTTAAGACAATGAATCATTCTTGCTACTTTACATATACTTATTTTGCAAGAGATTTTTATTTAGAAGATTTTGGAATTTCTACAAATGAAGCGTTTGTAATTAATTCTGGGCAAGTTGGAATTAGTTATAGTACCTGGGGTGCCTCAGTTCAGTTTAATATTTATAAAATAGATGATAATTTTCCGGCTTCTTTTTCTGAATCTGATTTAATAGGAAGTAGTCAGGAATATCAATTTCCCTATATGGGAAATCTTGTTAGGATTTTGGATCTTGATTTTGAAAAAGCAATTGTGATTCCAGCCGATGTTACAAGAATACTTGTAGAGGTTAAAAAAGGAATTATAGGTGATTCATCTGCATTGGCTCATATTGCAGGTACAGTTCAAGATGATGGAGCTCCTTCCTGGTATAAAGGTTGTTCGGCAGGGCCAAGTTATATTAATACAGATGAGATTTGGCCCGGTTCAAATTATAAACTCTATATAAATGTTAAAGGGCAAACAGTGCATACTTCTAATAACTTTGACATGAATATTACAAATATTTGTTCTGAGTTTTTAAAGGAATTTAGTGTTGAAAAAAAGTCGGAGGTTGCTTCGATAGTATGGAATTTTGGAGATTTAGCCTCAGGAGTTAATAATACCTCAACAGATTTATCCCCTTTTCATGATTTTTCAACAGATGGGACATATACAATTACCGCCACAGTTACTGCCAATAATGGAAGCGTTGATATCTTAACTGAAACCATTCATGTTAAAGAGCCTCCCACTGCTTACGGCATTAATAATATTGAAGCATGTGAAGATAGTTTTGGTACTGGTATTTCTTCTTCCTTTGATACATCAAATGTTTTATCGCAAGTTTTGGGAACTCAAACAGATCGCGTTGTTACTTATATTGATGGAAATGGAAATGAATACAATGTGCTGCCAAATCCTTTTACAAATACGGTAAAAGATAGAGAAACTATTACAGTAAGAGTTTCCAGAAGTGAAGAGCTATGTTGTTACTCCGAAATTACGTTTGATTTAATTGTAAATCCATTGCCGGATTTATCAAATATTGAAGATGTATTGGCCTGTGATGATGATAATGACGGATTCACAACTTTCAATTTAACTCAAATTCATTCAGATTTATCGGCAAATAACACCAAAGTAGATTTTTATTTTCAAGATGGTCAGCAAATTTCAAATTCTCAATTAAATGCAGTTATCAATAAAGTTAAAACCCAAGAAGCGATAACAGTAAGGGTTATTAATACGCAAACAAATTGCTTAAACGAAACTACTTTTAAACTCATTGTGAATCCATTGCCAATTGCCAATCTATTACAAGAGATAACCGGTTGCGATGATAATGGTGATGGTATTTCGGAATATTTCGATACTTCAACCGTTGATGAAATGGTTATGGGCAATCAAACAGGTATGGAAGTTACTTATTTTGATAGTAATGGAAAACAGTTACCAAGTCCATTACCTAATCCATATACCAATACTGTAGCTAATCAAGAAATCATAACTGTAAGAGTTACAAACTCACAAACAGGTTGTTATTCAGAAACATTTTTAAATTTGGCAACTTCAAGTAAACCGCAAATAAATCAACCAATACATTTATATGCTTGTGATGAAGGAAATGGAATTGCACATTTCAATACATCTACAATTGAGAATCAATTGATAGGAAATCAAACGGGTTTACTTATATTTTATTCAGATGAAAATGGAAAGGCATTGCCAAGTCCTTTACCAACAAATTATCAAAATACAGAAGCTTGGTCACAAAAAATCAATGTTAGAGTGGAAAATCGATTAAATCCATTGTGTTATTCTGAAACCAGTTTTAATTTGACAGTAAACGAATTACCACAAATTAATTTAGAAAACGACTATTTTTTATGTGATTTAGAGCCTTCTTTATACATTGCTACAGATTCGAATTTCGATTCCTGGAAATGGACTTTTGAAGATGGCTCAGTTATTTCTAATTCCTTTGAAGTAAATTTAACAGATGCAGGAATATATACCCTTCAAATTACTAAAATCAACAATGGAATATCCTGTGAAAATTCATTTTCATTTAATTTGGTTCGCTCCATACTGCCAATAATTGACGAAGTCAAAATTCAAGATATTTCAGATAACAATACTATTGAAATTATCACCTCTGGTGACGGTGATTTTGAATATTCTATTGATGGTTTCAACTTTCAAGATGACAATATTTTTCAGAATTTATTAGGAGGTGTTTATAATGTTCAAGTAAGAGATAAAAAAGGTTGCGGTTTGGATAATAAAGAAGTTGTATTGGTAGATTACCCCAAATTTTTCACCCCAAATAACGATGGATTTAATGATTATTGGCAAATTCGAGGCATTGAAAAATTTCCTAATACCATAATTTATATTTTTGATAGATTCGGTAAATTATTAAAGCAACTTACATTTAATGATTTAGGTTGGGATGGCACTTACAATGGACAACCTTTGTTTGCTTCAGATTATTGGTTTACGGCTGATTTAGGCGATGGACGAACTTTTAAAGAGCATTTTTCATTAAAACGTTAATAAATAGCAATCCTTTGAAATGTGAAAAGCCAGTTGCCGGTACCGCATTTAAAAATTGCATTATTTCAATATGTTTTAAAACAAAATAATATTAAATTTAAACGTCGGAAAATTGCGGTTTCAAACCCGCAATTTTTCATATTCTAAACCCCAAAGCATGCAAATTAGAATTTAATCATGTAATTTAACCGAACCAAAAGATAAATTGCTAAATGAACCTAAAAGAACTGAAACCAAGAAAAGCGCTAAACAAAGCCTTTTTAAAAGTAAAGCCTAACCGGATTGAAATTGAAAATTTTAAAACAAATTTGATCCAATTACTCGACAGGGCAAACGACACAGAATCGGAAGAATTTCATAAAAACCTGGTGTCCGATTTTCTTAAAGACACCTATTACAAACAAAATCATTTCATCAATACCAAAGGGCGAAACGATCTGGTGATCCATAACGGCAACAGCGCCAAAAATTCGGTGGGTGTTATTGTGGAAGCAAAAAAGCCAACCAATAAAAGTGAGATGATTTCTCCTAAAAAACTGAATGCAAAAGCATTTCAGGAATTGGTGCTTTACTACCTAAGAGAAAGAATTACCCATAAAAACCTGGAAGTAAAACACTTGGTGATCACCAATATTTACGAATGGTTTATTTTTGATGCCACGCTTTTCGACCGGCTTTTTGCCCAAAATAAAAACCTGGTAAAGCAATTCAACGAATTTGAAGGCCAACGTTTGTCGGAAATCAAAACCGATTTTTTCTACAAACAAATTGCCGAACCTTTTATTGCCGAAATCAATTCAGAAATTGAATTTACCTACTTCAACCTGCAAGATTATCAGAAACCGCTTCGAAATGCCGATAAGGCAGATGACAATAAACTGATTGCCCTTTTTAAATTGCTGTCGCCAGAGCATCTTTTAAAACAACCGTTCATAAACGACAGCAACAGCCTCGACAAACGTTTTTACAGTGAATTGTTGCACATTATTGGGTTGACGGAAACCAAACTGGGAAGCAAAAAACTCATCGACAGAAATAAAGAAGGCGAAAGAAATACGGGCAGCATTTTGGAAGATGCGATGATTCAATTGGACAGCTTGGACAAAATAAACCGTTTAAACCAACCAAACCAATTTGGAAACACGCACCAAGAAAAACTTTTTAATGTGGCGCTTGAACTTTCCATCACTTGGATAAACAGAATTTTGTTTCTGAAATTGTTGGAAGCCCAATTAATTACGTACCACAAAGGCGATAAATCCTATTCGTTTCTCAGTCTCGACAAAATTAAAGATTATGACGACCTCAACAGCTTGTTTTTTCAGGTATTGGCAAAGAAGTATGACGAGCGAAACGAAGATGTAAAAAAACTTTTTGAGAAAGTTCCTTACCTCAATTCATCGCTTTTTGAGCCAACCGAAATTGAGCAAGTTACCTTGTTCATCAGCAACCTTAGAGATGACAGGCCCATTCCTGTTATTTCATCAACAGTTTTAAAAAATGACCAGGGCAAAAAGCGAACGGGTGAATTAACCACGCTCGAATATCTCTTTGAGTTTTTAAACGCTTACGATTTTAGCAGCGAAGGTTCCGAAGAAATTCAGGAAGACAATAAAACGTTGATTAACGCATCGGTGCTTGGCTTAATTTTCGAGAAAATAAACGGCTACAAAGACGGCTCGTTTTTTACGCCCGGTTTTATTACCATGTATATGTGCCGCGAAACCATACGCAAAGCGGTGGTGCAAAAATTTAACGAAAGCAAAAACTGGGATTGCGAAAACCTTTCCGAAGTTTACGACAAGATTCATAACCGGGATGAAGCCAACGAAATTGTAAACAGCCTTAAAATTTGCGATCCGGCAGTGGGTTCCGGACACTTTTTGGTTTCGGCGCTTAATGAACTGATTGCCATTAAAAACGATTTAAAGATTTTGCAGGACCGCGCAGGAAAACGCCTGAAAGAATATCAGGTGGAAGTGGTGAATGATGAACTGATTGTTACCGACGAAGAAGGCGAACTTTTTGAGTACAATCCCAACAACAAAGAGAGCCAACGCATACAAGAAACGCTGTTTCACGAAAAGCAAACGCTGATTGAAAATTGCCTTTTTGGGGTTGACATCAATCCAAATTCGGTGAAAATTTGCCGTTTGCGCCTGTGGATTGAGTTGTTGAAAAATGCTTATTACAAAAATGCCACAGAACTGGAAACGCTTCCAAATATTGACATCAACATCAAATGCGGAAACTCTTTGGTGAGCCGTTTTGCCATTGATGCCGATTTGAGCCAAGCGCTTAAAAAAAGCAAATGGAACATTGACAGCTACCGAATAGCGGTTGACACTTACCGAAACGCCGAAAACAAAGCGCAAAAGCGTGAAATGGAAAAACTGATTGCCGACATTAAATCGGATTTTAGGAGCGAAATTACGTTGAACGACACCAAAGCCAAAAAACTGCGCAAACTATCGGGCGATTTGTTTATGCTCACCAACCAAACCCAATTGTTTGAGATGGGCAAAAAGGAAAAAGCGGACTGGAGCAAAAAAGTAACCAGCCTTACCCAAGAAACTGCCGCCTTAAATGCTGAAATTGACGAAATAAAAAGCAACAAAATTTTTGAAAATGCTTTTGAATGGCGTTTTGAATTTCCTGAAGTGCTGAATGATGATGGCGATTTTATGGGTTTTGACGTGGTGATTGGGAATCCGCCTTATGTACAATTACAAACTATAAAAGAAATATCCAGACAACTTGAAAGGTTTGAATATTTGACCTTTACAAGTATGGGCGACTTGTATGCTTTGTTTTATGAGCGAGGTAACCAAATTTTAAAGAATAAGGGTGTTTTATGTTTTATTTCGGGCAGTGCGTGGATGCGAACTAACTATGGGCAAAACTTAAGAACTTATTTCAACAATCATACAAGTTTAATAGATGTTATTGATTTATCTGATTGTGATATTTTTGATAGTGCAACGGTACTTACCACTATTATTACTTTTGAGAAATCAGCTCAGAAAGGCCCAATTAAAGCAATTAGATTTACAAAAAAGGACCAAAACAAGCTTCTAAACCTTAAGGAAGTGTTTGATAAGGAACACACATTAATTGATTCTTTTCCAGAGAACTCTTGGGTGATTTCTGACCAAGCAACCTACCGTATTAAAAGTAAAGTTGAGCAACAAGGAAAAAAACTTATTGATTGGAATATTAAAATTAATAGAGGAATATTAACTGGCTATAATGAAGCGTTTATTATTGATGGTAAAACTAAAAATGAACTGATAGCTAAGGACCCTAAAAGTGGAGAAATAATCAAACCTTTACTTCGGGGAAGGGATGTAAAAAGATATTATTATGAATTTGAAGATTTATGGTTGATTGGAACATTCCCAAGTTTAAATTTAAATATAGATAATTATCCTGCAGTCAAAGACTATCTGCAAACTTTTGGTAAAAGGATTGAGCAATCTGGTGAAAAGAACTGCAGAAAGAAAACATCAGGAAAATGGTTTGAAACTCAAGATTCAATTGCTTATTGGGAAGATTTTGAAAAGCCTAAAATCATTTATCCGAATATGACTAAGTTTTTACCTTTTTCGTTAGATTTGGAAGGCAAATATTTAAATGACAAATGTTTTATATTAACAGGTGAATACATCTATTATTTAACTGCTTTTTTGAATTCAAAATTATTCAAACATTGTTTTTCAGATTCTTTTCCTGAACTACAAGGAAACTCGAAAGAGATAAAGAAGTTCATAGTTGAACAAATTCCAGTAAAGCAAATTTCTAATGAAGCGCCCTTTATTGAAAAGGTAAACGCTATTCTATCAGCCAAAAAACAAAATCCGCAAGCCGACACCACCGATTTGGAAGCCCAAATAGACCAATTGGTTTACGCGCTTTATGGGTTAACGGAGGAAGAAATCGCCATAGTAGAAAGTTCGTCTTAATAGCGGAATCTTGAAAAGGCGATTCACGAACACCTATAAAAAACAATAAAAATGGTGAGTAAATCGCTATTGTAGAAAATGCAAGCAAATAAAAAAAAGTTATTTTGAAAGGATATAACAAGTTGTATGTAATTTGAAAAACTCTAATTTATGATATTTGATATAGCACCTCAAATTAGAGGTTATCTAACACCAGCAGACCTATTGATAAGCGAAGGTACTTTTCATTTCACAACAGAAAAGAATCAATTACTGCAAGGTGGTTATATTTTTCAAATTCAAGGCGAAGGTTTCATTTTCAACTTAAGTATACAAAACTTGAATCTAGTAGTTCAACGTAATGAAACAGTTTCAGTTTTATCACTTGATAAAATCCCTGAAAAAACCAAATTAGGCTTTTTTATTATGTGGTCATATTCAGAACTAACACTTATCTGTAAATATGGTAAGAAAGAAGAAGAACAATTAAAATCAGTAGTTCCAAACAGCCCTATTGCTCCACCAAATAATCTATTGAAATGGACAAGGCTTAACAATTTAATTCCAACGAAAGAATATGAAAGCGCAGAAGCATTTAGAACAAAAATCCATTCTTGTCTAACAACAATAAATGAGAAAATTGAGGAAAGCGGTGGGTTTTATCCTTTTTGGAACATTTCTTATAAAAAAGGTAAAATAGTCAATAGACAACCTAAAAATGAAATTGAAGTTCAGCCTATTGTACAATGTTTATTATCTGACCAAATGCTAGCTTCTTCGATAGAGATTATTCCAGAATTTAAAGGAGGTATTGGAAATTTAGACTTTTTATTCATTGGCCAAGTTAATAATCGAGGTTCGGTATATTTTTGTGCAGAATTTAAAAATGCACATTCCGAGAAGATTTTGGACGGATTGACAAAACAACTTCCAGCCTACATTAAAAATAAAAAAGCTGACTATGGTGCTTATTGTGTATTAAATTATTTTGGAGAATGGCTAAAACCATCTGAAAAAACAAAAAATATTGAATTTGAAATTAAAAAAACACGACTTTCAATGGAAAGACCTTTTGTAGATACAATTAGAGTGTTCAACTTTAATCTTGCAAAACCAATTTCCGCAAGTAAGATATAAAAACTATCTCCTCTGGTGCTCGTCTGAGACGAGTACCTACTTAAATTAGCATATAAAATGTAGCGTTTGCAACGCGGCTAAATACAAATATAGTACCGATTTAAAAGTATGCTTCTGTTTTTTATAGTATGGTTTTTTTAAAAGTAATATACCTTTATAGTGATTTTAGTTATAAGTTATAAGAGCCGCGTTGCAAACGCTTTGTTTTGTATACACAAGTAAGTAGGTACTCGTCTCAGACGAGCATCAGAAGAATTGTAGAGAATGCGAGCAAATAAAAATAAGTTATATTTGATAGGGTATAACAAGTTGTGTGTAATTTAATGTAACTAAGTTTGAATATTAACATCTAAAAAACAAATTATGAAAAAAATCTTATTATTATTAATCTCACTAATACTGATTTCGTGAAGTGATTCAGATGATTCTGATGAAATTGTCGGATTAAATTTTGACCAAAATACTTTTGAAAAAAATCGACAATTATGGGACGAAATTAAAATTTCAAATTAT
>Ga0156193_197_pt1 | contig 13673 bp, 14 predicted proteins | sample RifCSPlowO2_12_FD_107846 | JGI IMG/M metagenome (GOLD analysis project Ga0156193, IMG submission 107846) | Flavobacteria bacterium RIFCSPLOWO2_12_FULL_35_11
AATATTTAATCATTTTAAGGATATCGCATTTATAAAACACTTCAATTTTTTATTAATTAAAAAGCTACATGAAATTTTCCCTCATCATTTGCACCTATATGCGTTCAAAACCTTTGCGAAAATTATTGCAGTCGGTGAAGGCGCAAACTTTATATCCCGATGAAACTCTCATTGTTGATGGTTCCGTAAATCAGGAAACAAAAGCCATGCTGGAGCAAAATAGGTTTCAACACCTGCACTATTTTTTGGTTTCCGAAGAAGACAGGGGATTAACCAGACAACGCAACTACGGTATCGCAAGGGTGGGAAAGGAAATGGACATCGTTTGTTTTTTGGATGACGATACGGTGCTGGAACCCGATTATTTTGAGGAAATAATTAAAACTTTTCAAGAAAATGAGCATATTGCGGGCGTTGGCGGTGTTGCCATAAACGAAAATAGGTGGTCAAAGAGAAACCCAAATACTAGTTATAATAATAAGAGGTTTTATATTTTCGAAGACTATGTTTATCCTGAAGGAATTCGGAATGTGCTTCGAAATTATTTGGGTTTACAATCCAATTTAGGGCCAGGAAGAATGCCGGAATACTCCCATGGGAGAACTTGTGGTTTTCCTTTGAATAACAAAACCTATGAAGTGGATTTACTGATAGGTATGTCGTTTTCTTTTAGAAGAATTGTTTTTGAAAACAATAAATTCTCCACCTATTTTGAAGGTTACGGTCTGTATGAAGATGCCGATTATTGCATAAGGGCATTACAGTTTGGTAAAAACGCCATCAATACCGCCGCAAAATTAAGCCATTTCCACAATCCCTCCGGCAGGCCCAACCAACACCAGTACGGCAAAATGGTGGTGCGAAACGGCTATTATGTATGGCGGGTAAAAAATCCAAACCCATCACTTAATGCCAAATTTAAATGGCATGCAATTACCTTATTGTTAATGGCCATCAGATTTACGAATACTTTCACCACAAACAAACCAAAAGAAGCCTTCACTGAGGCTTTGGGAAGAAAAATGGGCTGGTTGAGTTTGTTTTGGAATAAACCAAAATAAATTGAGGAGCTACAAATATTGCAATTATCCTTTTGAATAGGTAATATATGAAAACTGCTATTTTTGTAGAATCCTTTTCCAAAGAGAAATTTTCATACAATAGTTAAGTAATAAGATTATTATTGATACTTTTAAGGCATTATTGCTAAATATAATATTGATGAAGGAAATGAATCCTGCTATTTCATTTGTTAGCCCGGTTTATATGGCCGAAAAAATGCTTGTTAAACTCGTAAAAGAAATTCAAAAGGTGATGGTTGAAATAAATCAGTCCTATGAAATTATATTGGTTGATGACAGAAGTCCGGACAGTAGTTGGGAAGTGATGAAAAAATTAGCAAAGGAATTTCCCGAAGTAAAAAGTGTTAGGTTAAGTCGAAACTTTGGGCAACATCCGGCAATTATGGCAGGACTGTCCTTGGCAAAAGGAGAATGGATTGTTGTATTGGATTGTGACCTTCAGGATCAGCCTAAAGAAGTCCTGAAATTATATAACAAAGCGAAAGAGGGCTATGATGTGGTATTGGCCAAAAGGAAAAACAGACAAGATGGATTTTTTAAAAAAATGACTTCGACACTATTTTCTCTAACATATAGTTATTTGACAGAAACGAAATTCGATGGCACAATTGCAAATTTTGGAATTTATAATAAAAAAGTAATTGTGGAGATATGCAAAATGAAAGATTATATCAAATCATTTCCTTTGTTCGTAAATTGGGTTGGCTTTAAATCTATAAGTATTGAAGTAGAACACGCAGAAAGAATTTCGGGCAAATCTTCATATACTTTTTTAAAGCTTTTGAGTTTAGCGTTCAATACAATTATCTCATTCTCTAATAAACCGTTGAAACTTTTTGTAAAATTTGGGATGGTTATGTCATTGGTTTCTTTAATTGTAGGATTGATAACAATTTTTAAATATTATAAAGGAGAAATTTCTGTTCTTGGATATAGTTCATTAATGGTTTCTATATGGTTTTTATCTGGTATAATTATTACCATAACAGGAATAGTTGGCATCTATATTGGGAAAATATTTGATCAATCTAAAGGTAGGAATCCATTTATTATTGATAAAATAATTAATTAAACTTATACATGGCTGATACGATTTTTAAATCAGAAAAAGAAAGCAATCGTTTTAAAATGAACATTTTAAGAGCTAATGTAGAATCCTTAAATACTAAGGATTTAAGCCTTGCTATTCTTAATAATGATATTGATTTGACAATACTCAGAATACCATGCGAAAATATATCTCAAATTTCTAAATTGGAAATATTAGGCTATTCATATTATCAAACTGATACCTTGGTTTATTATTTTGTGAATTTTGAAAATTATTTACCCAAAGTATTACATAACAATGATATAACTTTTAGAATTGCCAAATTAAATGATAGTGATATAATTTCTAATATGGTTGACCAAATATTTCCAGGTTACACAAATCATTACAATACTAATCCATATATTGATAAAAAAAATATTTTAGAAGGTTATAAAGAATGGGTATTAGATTTTATTGAAAAAGAAAATAAGTATGTTTTTTTAGTAATTAAATCTGAAGAAATTGTTGGTTTTGCAACCTGTTCTATTTTAAATGATGAAGCAGAAGGAGTGTTATACGGTGTTTTACCGCAATTTACTGGTGGTGGAGTTTATTCGGATATAATTAGATATACACAACAATTCATGAATGATTTAGGAATTAAAAAAATGAAGGTTTCTACGCAAGTTCAGAATTATGCAGTCCAAAAAGTCTGGAGTAGAGAAGGATTTTATATGTTAAAATCATTTGCTACAATACATATAAATAGTCTATTAAATTATACATGTGTTCCAAAAATAAATTTTGACATATTTATAACTGAAGATGATATAAAAAATTATGGAACTTTAAGTGGAGATATTAATCCAGTACATTTTAATGATGACTTTGCTAAAAGTCTTGGTTTTGATCGGAGAATTGCTCATGGTTTGATCGCAAACGCCGAAGTTTCTAAATATTTTGGAATAGATTTCCCTGGAAATGGAACTATATTTATGTCTTATTTTTATAAATTTTTCAAACCATTATATCCGAATGAAAAATATAGCGTAATTATATCTACACCTTATTTCGATGAATTAAAAAATTTATATGTTTGCTTAGTTAAAATATATGACAATGAAAATAATTTATGTCTTTTATCATATAATTATTTGATAAAAAAAAGAGTAGTATGATTCCCTTCAACAAACCCTATTTAACAGGAAAAGAATTTCAAAACTTTATGAAATCCCAAAGGTCTAAACCATCAACAAAAATTTAATGCATAAAATTTATTTTGGAGGTTTAAACGAGTTAAGGGCTATTGCGGCTTTTGGTGTTATAATTCATCATATTGAGCAATTCAAAGGGATGAATGGTATTACAATTTCAAATGTCAATCTATTGTTTTTAATTCGCAATTTAGGTAAATCAAGTGTAGATTTGTTTTTTGTATTAAGTGCTTTTTTAATTACATATTTGCTTCTGCAAGAAAAAAGTAATAATAATGGACGCATAAATATTGGAAAATTCTATCTCCGAAGAATTTTTAGAATTTGGCCTTTGTATTATCTTATTATGTTAATTTCATTTGTTTTAATTCCTTTGGTATCAAATTTATCAATATTTGAACATAATGAAAGTTTATTAAATTTAATAAATGATCCAGATAATTATACTTTTAAAACAATTTTTCTATATCTGTCATTTTTACCTCAATATAGTAGAGTTGTATTGGGAGCTTCACAATCATGGTCTATTGGAGTAGAAGAACAATTTTATCTCATAATGCCTTTAGTGTTGTTATTTTTAAACCGTAAATCTTTTTTTATTTTTATATTAATTTTGGTGGGTATATATTTTATTCCGATAATTGAAATTCATAAATGGGTTTATGAGATAACAAGATATTTCAGAATTATGGGAATTGGAGTGATTGGCGGGTATTTTTATTATTATAATTCAAGTACAATTAGTAATCTGACTAAATCTAAATTTCTTTATTTTTTAATATTGGCACTAATTATTATTCTGTCTGTTTTTATTGTTTTTGAAAGAAATTGGAATCGTTATATTTTAGGAATTCTATTTCTGTTTTTAATTTTATTCACTATTAATAATGCCAATAAGATGGCATTCAGAAGTAAAATATTATCCTATTTAGGTAAGGTTTCTTATGGAATATATATGTATCATCCATTTATTTTATTTTTAATATTTCCTTTAGCAAATAAATATTTTTTAGAAAAAAACGGAAATGACATCACTTATAATCTATTCTTATACATTGCAGGTTATATGTTTACGATATTTATTAGTATGATATCATATGAATTCTTTGAATCAAAATTTATTAGATTTAAAGATTTAAAATTTAAAGCAAAATGATTCCATTCAACAAGCCATATCTATCGGGCAAAGAATTGTCAAATATTGAAGATGCAATAAAGAAAGGTAAAATATCTGGTAATGGGTATTACACCCAATTATGCCATGATTTTTTTGAGCAAAAATATGGTTTCAAAAAGGTGTTGTTAACCACTTCGTGTACTGATGCGTTGGAAATGTGCGCTATATTGGCCAACATTCAAAAGGGAGATGAGGTGATTATCCCTAGTTTTACCTTTGTTTCAACGGCGTTGGCTTTTGTGCGTCAGGGTGCCAAAATTATTTTCGCCGATTCTTATGCAGACAATCCCAATATGGATGCCAGTAAAATTGAAGCGTTGATTACGCCAAAAACCAAGGCAATAGTGCCGGTACATTATGCAGGTATAGCCTGTGATATGGATAAGATAATGCAGTTGGCAAAGCAATACAATATAATTATCATTGAAGATGCGGCACAGGCAATTGATTCCTTTTATAAAGGCAAACCATTGGGCTCCATAGGGCATATGGCAGCATTTTCGTTTCACGAAACTAAAAACATCATTTCTGGTGAAGGCGGAATGATTGCCATTAATAAGGAACGATTCTGCAATAGGGCTGAGATTATTTGGGAAAAAGGAACCAATAGGGCTGAATTTTTTAGGGGCGAAGTCAATAAATATGGTTGGGTGGATACAGGCTCTTCTTTTTTGCCTTCTGAAATAACCGCGGCATTTCTTTGGGCACAAATTGAAAATTTGGAAAAGATTCAAAAAAAAAGATTGGAACATTGGCAACATTATGATGTTTATTTAAAAGATTGGACGGCAAAGCACTATATAAAAACAATGTTCATTCCCAGTGAGGCAACAAACAATGCCCATATGTTTTTCTTGGTTTGCGAATCGCTGGAGCAGCGAACGGCCATTATTGCGCATTTAAAAAGCCATGATATTTTAGCGGTATTTCATTACATCAGTTTGCATTCAAGTCCATATTATTTAGAAAAGCACGATGGAAGAGAATTAATAAATAGCGATAATTTCACTTCGAGATTGGTGCGTTTGCCAATGTATTATGAATTGGATGTTGAGGAAGTAACCAACGCATTGTGTCAGTTTTAAAGTAAATATTTTAAAATTCAACTACACATTATATAATATTAAACAGATGAAAAGCACCAAATATGTAATCTTGTTTTATTTTTTACTATTCACATTCCTTTATTTTTTTACATTAAATTTTAACTATGTTGAGGGAGATGATGCTTCCACCATATTATATCATTTATGCGGAAGGAATACAGAAATCCAGTCTCCATATGCTTCCTACAATTCTGGTTTGGATTTTTTAATTAAAATGAGCAACTTCCAGGGGGAAGTGGCATTAAGAACTTTTGCGGTTACAGTATCATTTATTTCAGGATTTTTGGTACTGTCATTATTGGCGATATTTCTTGATACGGTTTTTGAAGGCACGGAAATATTGAGTAATAAAGATAGGGTGTACTTGTATCTGCTGTTGCCATTTATAGTGCCGGATATTATTTTTCATAGCTTAATTATAAATTCAACTTATATCAGTTTTGTATTCTTGCTTGGTTCCTTAATAATATTTATTAAATTTTTGAAGACAAACCAAATTTGGTTTTTAGTGCTCTCCACATTATTGTTTGCAATAGCGGTACCATTCAGATGGACGATGCTTACGGCGCTGCCCTTATATATGGGATTGGCACTATACTACAATCCAATTCAAGAATATTCAAAAAATACTTGGTGCCTATTTTTGAAAATTATAGCGGCCAATTTAGCAGGTGTGATTTTAGCAATTGTGTTTATTGACGTAACGGGCTATAATCTTTTGGATATTTATAATACAATTGTGTCAACAACAGGGTATCTTGAAAATAGTGAAAGATCAATACTGTCCATTTTAGCAACCGCTTCAGCATTTTTAACGCCGTCATTGCTATTTCTTGTTTTCCTCGCAATATTTAAAATTATCGAGCTAAATAAGAAACGGCCGAAATTTTCTTTATCATTAGGAAGTTTATTGTTGTTATCAATTTCTCCTTTTTTGATTGTGGGTTTCTTTCCTTCTTTCAAGTTTTTAATAACTATTTTTCCAATGATATTAATAATAATATCACTTGGTTTTGATTATTTAGTACGAAGTAAATCACTCTTAATAATATTTTTTGTTTTGCTTGCAGGCCCTTGGATTATTGGAATACAGTTGGATGTTAAAGGAACTTTTAGTGGTCCTGGTTTTGAATTGAATACTCAAAAAAGCATCAATTCTAATAAGTCTCAGGATAACAATCCGGATAAAAGAATAAAAATAGATAAAATTAACTTTAAATTTGATTCAGGTTTTTACCTTCCTATGCTTGAAGGACCTAGGCCTTTATATGGCTATTTTTATGTTTTATTCACTAATGGCTGGAAAAATCAAATCAATTTATTCACCCAGGAACGTAAAAAAATATTTGAATTTTTAGTTAAAAATAAAAATGCAGTGTATATTCAAGACAGAAAAACGGCCTATTTTCAATGTGACTTATATAGAAACGGCTTGGCTACCCAAATGAATTTTATTGAAAGTGAAAATGATTCTTATAGAAATTTTAAAAACCAAAATATTTCAATAAATGTCCATGTTATTCCAAAGAATAATGCTAAAATGGAATGGATAACTAATTATTTGAAAGAAACCAAAAGTACGGTTATTTATAGAAGTTCCTATTCGAGTGAAATATTAAAACTCTATGAAAACAAAGAAAATAAAATTGAAGTTTTGGGCCCCTTTACAGCAATAAAAATAGTGGATTAGAATTTTAATAGTAAATTTGTTTAGACAACAACAAAAACAGCCCTACAAAGTACCTCAACTTCCCATCAAAAGTTTCCAAAAAAGAAAAACCCCGTTATTGCAACGAGGTCTTCAGGATCATTGGTGCTATGTTAAATAGCCAATAATCCGTTAAACGAGCTCCACCAAATTCAATACATTATGGGCACCGTTTAACAACGGATACTGCACCCCGTTCATTTCCTGATAAAACTCAATCAACAACAAATGCATTTGAATCCCGTCACCTGCAGGAACGCCATCGGGAGTCAATGTAATGGTCGACACGCTTAAATCAATGGGCAACATGACCACCGGACTGTAACTGGTATTAAACAAACCGGTGCCAAAATTCAAATTCACAAACGCGGTACGAAAACCCACATGCGTGGCGCCCTCAGTGGCCGCCAGCTGTTCTTGTGTGGTGAAATCCGGAATTTCAATGACCCCTGTGGCTGTATCCACCGAAAAATGGGCATTCAAAACCGTTTGTAAATGGGCCCTGCCGTTAAAGTCGAGGCCTTTGAGCAATTGTTTTCCTTCCGCAGTGGCCAGTCCCAAATGAACCGACCGCTGCCCCCTTACCGAACTGCTGTCAAAATTTTTGATCTCACTCATCAATTTCAGCATCCGGCTCGACAGTTTGGGATCCTTTGCTTTGGCGAGCATCGGCCCCACCGAATCGCGGAGCAGCGCGCCTGCTTTCGCGTTCATCCCAAACTGCCGAAAATTCTCCCGGGTTCTTTTAAAAGCGGGATCTTTCAGCATCCTGCTTTTACTGATGCCCCCTTTGGTCCGCACCATGTAACCATCCTGGCTTTTGTAAAACGTCAAGCCATCCAACGTACCTTCTAGCTTAATAAAGCTTTTTAATTTACCCATTTTTTGTGGTTTTTAAATTATTATGAGTCAAATGTAAAAGCATTCAAACGATGCCGCAAGGAATAGGTACTGTTTTGATTGTTAAGGAAACAAATAGTTGTTTTAAACATAAAATACTGTTAATGATATAAATAACTGTTTTAACCGTAATGAACACTTTAGGTCAAATTAACCAAAAAACACCATTTTGACAGTAATGAACGATTTAGGTCAATTTGATCAAAAAATACAGTTTTGACCGTTTTGGTCACTTTTAACTGAAATAAGGCTTTTATGTGAATAGTGAATGCAGATAAATAAGAACACTTTTGTAACAATGGTAAAATGATCCAAATCGTCAAAAACCCAATGTTGGGATATCGCAAAAGGCCAATAAAATAAGGGCCTGCAGATAGGCTAAAGGGAGGATACTCCATACATACTCCATACATAGTGTTATAGTAGTGTTATAGTGAGGTTAACATGACTCATGAAAATTGATAAAATATTTCAGAAAAACTTAGAAGCTGTTTCTTAAGAAAATAGGATCAAATTCCCCTCTTGACTTGTACTGAGCGGAGCCGAAGTAGACTTGTGCTGAGCTGAGTCGAAGCAGGGGCAGGGGTGTGTTTTATGGTGAACCTATAATTATAAATTTAAACCAATTTAAAAAAAGCAAACAAAGCAGTGGGAAATAATGGATTTTAAAAATAAATATTTGTGTTCACTTTTTAAGGGAAATTGATATCTGATTCAATTCAAAGGATACAAATTTTTTTAAATAGGCAATTTTGAAAATATTTTTAAATCAATAAATTTAGGAATACAGTATTTATATTGTTTAAATTTTACGATTAAACAATGATTTTATATCAAATGTTAATATGATGTCAATAAAGAATTAATAAGTTTTAATAATATGTTTAAAGATTGGTTAACTTTGAATACTAGATTTTACACAGCCATAAACCTATATTAAAAAAATGACTAGAAAAATTGAGATTGACGCTCACGACATTATGAAAATCAACGAAAAGAGTGCGAGCACTGCTCGAAAACAAATTCGTGATTTAAAGAAATCGTTAAAGCGGTTAAAGCACCAAAAAGTTTCCATTAGAGAATATTGTGAGTATTTTGGTTTTGACTTGGAGGACGTTTTAATTGCATTAGCGAAACCTGCATTTAAAAAGGTAACCTAGGTTGCAAACAAGTACTTTTTCAATCTTGAAATAAGAAAGAAAATGGTGTAAAAAATAGTTCCCTGCCAAAAATGGGGAACTATTTTTTTTGGGCTTTTCTTAAAGAAATTATTAAGGACTCACTTACCGATAGAAAGGCGATCGTATACAAACCAAACCTACGTTGGTTATCACAATAATCATAATAAATAATAGTTGCTTGAAATTATAATAGCCAACCCACTCTGTCAAATAAAAAAGCAAAGGAAACTTGAATAGTTGATTTATTTTCAGGCTCTGGTTGATTTTAATTGGAAATTCAGAACCTAAAAACACTAAAAACTACAACTTATTAACAACAGCTTTAAAATGACAATTTCTTGCAAGACCACCAAATAGCACCAAACAACACCAAATGATTTTTTAGGCATCATCAAATTTAATCAAAATCAATCAAATGAAATTTTAAGCGATAAATTCTGGGGTACCGCAATTTGAATAACCAAACAGTTGTTAATAGGATATTTATGAACGCCAAAAAAGGTTTACTAACTTTGATGATCAAACTTAAAAATTGGCTTGCAAAAATGATTAGAATAGTAATGTACCCAAGCGATGTCCTGTTGCTCACTAATAAAAGTGAGAGCTATGCGCGCAGGGTAATTCAAAATCTAAAGAGAAGCCTAAATAAAGAAAAACACCAAATAGTGACCATAAAGGAATACTGCCAGTACTACGGACTCGATGTTGATGAGGTCATTGCAGCTTTAAACAAATGTGAATTGAATAAAGCCTCTTAGAAAATACAATTGCGTTTCCAAGTCGGTCCCGATAGCTATCGGGATCGCAGAGCGGGCGTACGCATAGGAGCACCCTGATTATTTGTAAAAATTTAATAAGACAACAATCATTTGAATTAAGGTTGCCCAATAAAATTAAAATAATGCACTAATTGTTCATTTTAATAAACAATATTTTATAAATTTGTAGCTTAGACTAAACAAAATGGAAAACCTATTTGAAAAATACCGACAAAAATTACACGCAACAAACACCACTTTTGTGCGTGGCTTGATGGGCGAAATTAACTGGAATTCCAGGCTAATAGGCATTAAAGGTGCCCGTGGAATTGGAAAAACCACCTTGCTATTACAGTATATCAAGTTAAATTTAAGTCATGAGACTGAAAATACCTTGTATGTAACTTTAGACAATATTTGGTTCAGCAACCATTCTTTAATGGATTTGGTAGATTATTTTGTGAAACGGGGAGGTAAAAACCTTTTTTTGGATGAGGTGCATAAATACCCAAACTGGTCTCAGGAACTTAAAAATATTTATGATGATTTTCCGATGCTCAAGGTGGTGTTCACAGGGTCCTCTTTATTGGAAATATTAAATGCCAGAGCCGATTTAAGCAGGAGGGCAAGTGTTTATTATATGCAGGGACTTTCTTTTAGGGAGTATTTGAGTATTGAAACCGGGATACAATTAGAAACGCATTCCCTTAATGGCATTTTGGCAAATCATCTTCAAATTGCCGAGTCCATTGGCTCAAAATTAAAACCGCTTCATTATTTTGAGAACTATTTAAAAACTGGCTATTATCCTTTTTATAAAGAAGACCCCGATTGGTATTTCATAAGCCTCCATGAAATAATTAATTTAATGCTTGAAATTGAGCTTCCGCAGCTTCGCGGGGTAGATTTGGCTTATATTCACAAAATAAAACAGCTGCTGCTCATTATTTCAGAATCGGTGCCATTTGTGCCTAATGTGAGTAAATTAAGTGAAAAAATTGGGATTAACAGAACCACATTGCTTTTGTACTTACATTATTTGGAAGAAATTGGACTTACCCTAAACCTATTTAAGGAATCGGGCGGTATGAGCAAATTGCAGAAACCCGACAAAATATTTTTGGAAAACACCAATTTAATGATGGCATTATCCCCAAAATATGCCAATGTAGGAAATATGAGGGAAACTTTTTTTGCCAATCAGTTAAGCAACAAACATAAAATTAGCTATGCCATACAAGGTGATTTTTTAGTGGACGGAATTTTTATTTTTGAGATAGGCGGCAAAAACAAAAACACCAAACAACTAAAAAATTTGGACAATGCCTTTGTGGCGGCAGACAATTTGGAGTTTGGATTTAACAATACCGTACCCTTGTGGCTATTTGGTTTTTTGTATTAAATGAAACGAGCTTAGATACATAAAGGAATGATTAATAGCGAACCTGCCTGTCCGGCAGGCAGGCAGCAATCTGTTACAGCTAAAAAATAAAATTTAAACAGATGAAACGAGCCTTACAAATTTTGACACACAAAGGAATGATTAATGGCGAACAGCATCTGTTACCAATATACAATAAAGTTTAAACAGATGAAATAAAATTAAATGAAATGAGCATAACAGAAACTCCGCTCCGCTCTTCGAAGTCGCTCTTCGAAGTCTCCGCTCTTCGAAGTCTCCTGACTTCGAAGCTTTCATCTTCAATTAACCTTACTCTTCGAAGCACTCTCAACATCAATAAAAATGGATTATATTTAGCACAAAAATAACTACCTTTAAAAAACTTAACAATAATTGTATGACAACAACAGCAATTCGCTCTAAACTGCACAAATACATTGATGAAGCTGACAGTGATGTTCTTGAGGTGGTAATTAAACTATTAGAAGTTTATCGTAAAGGCAATACAAATTTACTGACAGCCAAGCAGAAAGAAGAAGTATTCAAAAGATCTGTTTTGTACAAAGAAGGTAAAATGAAAGGAGTTTCTTTGCCCGAAGTTCGTAAGCGTGTAAAGCAAAAATTATCCGACGAAAATGGAGGAATTTAAATTAAACATTATTGAGTGTGAGATTGATGTAATATTTTCTTTAAATGCGATTTTCAAAGTCGATCTAAGAAGGAAATATTAAACAAGTCGATTAATTGTTTTACTATTATTTTATACGGAAGTCACAGAGATTTTCGTCATTACTGCTTAAATAAACCGTCATATGATTTTTTTCGTTGTAAAATATTGAATTTTTTAGCGTTGGCCGACGAAGCAACCCAAAGAGCCTCGTTGCTGGTGAAGCGGTTGGAAAGGCGGTCTGGGTGATGTTGACAAAAAAATTGGATAATTTTACAGAAAAAGATCATCAGACTAGATTTTTTTGTTACTTTTTTTATCGATGAAAAAAAGTAAAAAGAGGAAATGGAAGGAGTTCCAAAAATGCTTTTATTAATTTTAATACAACCAACTAAAAACCTAACTTTCACTAATTATAACCCCCGATCTGCAAAGTCACCCTATTAAAAATTTATTTAAAAATTAAAAATGCACATTATTTTGTACTTTAGTATGTAGAAAAAAGACACAAGAGCAGCAGAATTAAGGATTTAATAAATAGCTAGTGATGCACACCTACAAATTACATTTACATAAAGAAGCGCAAGGTGGGTTTACGGTTTTGGTTCCATCATTGCCTGGCTGTATTACTTATGGCGAAAATGTGGACGAAGCAATCTCTATGGCAAAAGAAGCCATTGAACTTTATTTGGAGGAGTTAAAGGAAAGAGGTGATTTATTCCCGATGACAACAATGTTTTAGAATATTCATTAATAGTTTAATAATGAACTCGCACTTCGAAGTTCTCATCCTCAATAAAAAAGCAGTATATTTAGCTCAAAAAGCTAAACAATGGAAGGATTCAAAATTAGAAATCAGGAATTGCCCTATTTCTTTACAGCAACAGTGGTGGACTGGATTGATGTTTTTACCAGAAAAATATATAAAGATTGTATTATTGAGAGTTTTGATTATTGCATAAAAAATAAAGGCATGATTGTATTTGGTTATGTTATAATGAGCAATCACATTCATTTTATTGTTCAATCCAAAGACGGAAAATTAGCTGATTTAATAAGGGATTTCAAAAAATTCACTTCCAAAACTATTTTAGAAAAAATACAATCCGAACCAGAAAGCAGGAGAAAATGGATGTTAGAACGATTTAAATTGGCAACGAAGAGCCATTCCAGAAATAAAAATGAGCAATTTTGGCAATATGGCAATCATCCAGAGGAAATTTATACAAATAAATTTATGTGGACAAAGTTAGATTACATTCACCAAAATCCAGTCAAAGCAGGAATAGTGAAAAAGGCATCGGATTATCTGTATTCAAGTGCCAGTAATTATGAGCTCGATGAAGGATTGATAGAAATTGAAATGGCAGACAATCCAGTTGTTGATGTTTTGAATTTAAGGAATTTTACAAAATACAATGAATATTGAATTGCGTTATGAGTTA
>Ga0156193_174_pt1 | contig 13395 bp, 13 predicted proteins | sample RifCSPlowO2_12_FD_107846 | JGI IMG/M metagenome (GOLD analysis project Ga0156193, IMG submission 107846) | Flavobacteria bacterium RIFCSPLOWO2_12_FULL_35_11
GCCTTTCTTTCGTTCACGGCAGCCTCTCTGTGCTTTTAGCCTTGTTCGTACCTCACAAAGCTAAAAGCCCATCGGCTGCCAATTTTAGGCTCGCCTGCGGGTCGTAAATGGCTGCGGCTAAAAAATTTGTTTGATTGGCTTCCGCTACGCTCCAGCCCAAATTAAGGTAGCCTTGTGTAAAGCTTGCAATCCATCACACAATGCTTTATTGCAAGCTCTACATAGGTCGCAAGCGTACTCGTACCTCGTACTCCCTTGCTCCCACCATTTACTCCACTCGCAGGAGGCTCGCTGCACAGTGCCCGCAAATCGTTTCATTGCGTTTCGCTAAAAAGCTTCACTTCATTACACTTTTTGCAGTCACTTTCCCTACGCTGGCTCAAGGCTGTTTTTCCGCTCACGCACCATTCTAATAAACATTGCCGGTAAATATTATTTTTTTTCACAGGATTATTTTTCGTAAGAAAAAAATAAAAAGTAGTTTTAAAAATAAATTGGTGCAACCTTCCGCGCGGAATAAATAGTAATACTTTAAATAAAATTACTGCTCCGCTTGGATGCTCATTTTTATTGATAGATAAACACACAGATCCACGCACAAGCTATTTTATCAATCAATAAAAATCGAGCTATAATTTTTTTTTCAATTGAAATTTTCAATTGAAAAAGCAAATGAAAAAAAATCCTACGCTCTAAAATATTGCCAAGGAGAAAAATCTTTTCAATCTTTAAAATCTTTGCAATTATCAATTTTTGTAACTTTATGAAATGGGAGTAGTAAAAGAAAACGACACGATTTTTAGAGGATTAGACTACTATCCGTTTGGGATGGAGAAGCCGGGGAGATGCTTCGCATCGGGAGAATATAAATACGGCTATCAAAATCAGGAGAAAGATGATGAGATGAAGGGGGAAGGGAACTCAATCAATTTTACTTTTAGAATGTATGATCCTAGAATTGCTAGATTTTTTGCTGTTGATCCACTAACTTCTAAATATCCTCATTATACTCCATATTCTTTTTCTGGAAATAAAGTTATACATGCAATCGAACTTGAGGGTTTAGAAGAATGGGAAATTAATAACCCTGATGGATCAAAAGGAACTATTAATGGCCCTTTTGTAAATCAAGATGCTGCGCAAAAAATGGCTAATAAAAGCCTAATCGGAAGTGATGGATTCATTAATAATGATAAAATAATAAAGAAACAGGTTAGTGCACTTGAATTAGGAGCAATGAGTAAGATTGATGGAATAATACTTCATCGAACGGGCTCAACAAATGCAGAATCTTCTCTAAGTAGTTTTAAAACTGGAATTGGCACACATTTCGTTGTTGGAGATGATGGCAAAATATTTCAAACTGCAAGTTTAAATAAATATACTGCTCATATAGGAAAAATTAAATCTAAATGTTATGAAACTGGTTTATGCTCGAAAGATGAAAATAAACTAATAAAAGGATATGGATGGAATCCAGAAAAAATATATAAACATGAAATTGGAAAAGATTATCCGGATAGATATCCTTTTAATAAAGATGCCGTTGGAATTGAAGTAGTAGGTCAATATAATTCAACAACTAAAGCATGGGGAACGTTAACGAGTGAACAGATAGAATCTACCAGCTATCTTGTCAATTATTTAAAAATGGCATATAATTTGAAATTTGCTGATATATATACACATGAGCAAGTGTCATACAAACAGGCAGGAGAAGGGACGGTTGTGTTAGATGCAATAAAGGATAATGTTCAAGACAATACCAACCCATGAAAGCTACGTACTTATTAATTACTTTATTTTTTTCATGCTCATTTACCAATAAAGAGGGTAAGGAAAATGGTATAAAAGTATTAACCATTGAAAATGTTAAAATGGTTCAAAAGGAAAACAATAATGACCTAGTAGCTACCTGCACAAATTGGAAACTTTCTAAGAAAAATGTAGAAAACTTTTTTACCAATGGAAACAAAATTTCTGCCGATGAAAGAACTAATAATTATTATTTCTTACCATGTGAAATTTCGGGAACGCTAATAAAGAATGATACAACTTTTTCTTACTCTATTAATGCGGGTTCAACAGGAGAACTAATTTACAATGGTAAGCATTATGCTTATTATGGCTGCTCAAGCCCTGCTTGTGAAGAATTTGTTTTAATGATGCCGGATAATATGGATCCGCATTAACATTTCTCTCCAAACTCTAACAATTCTTATAGAATTATATATATTAGCCAAAAAATTATAAGCAAAATGAGTAACTCTACTTTAACAATACACAGAATACCACAGATTTTAAATAAAGCCAGACCAATTGACATCTATCTTGATGGGCAAAAAGTAAAATCAATTTTTGATGGAGAAACTGTCCGTCTTGATATTTCTTCTGGATCTCATGAAATATTCGCCAAAATTGACTGGTGCTCATCACCTAAAGTAATGTGTTCAGTAATTCCGGGAGAGATTAAGGCATTTGAATTGGGATCGCCAATAAGTTTAATTGTATTTGCCAAGAGTACCGTTAGAGCAATAATAATTTTTGTTGGCATACTCTTAAAAACACCGCTTTATCGACATGCAAAAAAAACAATAATCGATTCTTACATACCTTATATTATATCTGCAATGCTACTTTGGTTTCTCTTTGATATAATCAGGTCAAAAAAAAGTGATTTATTATACTTTCTCACTATAGGAAGAAACGAATATCTATATTTAAAAGAAATTTAATCCTTTATTATTAGAATTAGAATGAATAAAAAAGTTTTATTGTCAATTGGATTAACTGCAATAGTAGTTATTTCATTAGTTTTTGAAATTAGAAGCATTGTTAAAAACAATAAAAAAGAAAAGAGTACGGACTGGACGGACGAAACAAAATTATCAGTAAAACATACTTGTCTTAAAGAGGCACAATATATGTTTAAGGATACACTTATCGCAGATCGGTATTGCCAATGCTATACCGACAGATTAACAGATAGCATAAGCTACGCAAAATATGCTGAAGTGCGTAAGAAAACAACTATTGAAGAACGGTTAAAAGATTTAGGTGTTTTTCAACAGTCTTGTTTAACTGATGAATTTAAATCCAATATGATTTCCCAAAAGGTTATAAACTGTATGCTATCTGGAGTTAAACAGCACAAAATGCAACCTAAGGAAGCTAGAGAATATTGTGAATGTATTATTGGTTACATAGAAAATAAACATGGTTCAATGGACAGTATAAATGATGAAGAAATGTTAAGCATAATGAAAAATGATGCCGAAAAACTTCAACAAAAATACAAGGACTGTTATGAGGAAGCTATAAGCAAATAATAAGTTAATAGTTAGAACTTGATTCTCAGTTGGATGGATATATTGATTTTGCTGTTTATGAGCAAAAAGAAGAAACATTTTTTTATGCCCTGCTCGGCTGAAGTGCGTCAAGAAGAAATGAAAGAGATTTCATTTCATGTTGTATCAAAGATGAAAGTAGGTCTTTCACAGGCGCTATTCAGGTAGCGCCTGTAAACCACTCTAAGCTGCTATAGAGAAAAGCTATGGTAGTGAGCGTTAGAGAAAAGGTGGTCTATGAACCATCAGGTAGGTATAGAGGAGATGAATGAAAATGAACCTTTGAAGAAGTGTCGAAACAGCGTTTAAATGTCATCAAAACTGCAAGTCTTTTCCGCGAGGGCAGGAAGAGCATAGTAATAACCTGATTATGGCTATGCGGTGACCGGCATAAAGAAGGCATGAACTCTATACAGGCTTTGATATGGAACTTGAGAATCTGAAAATATTGATGTGCGAAAAGCTGCAACAGTCGAACGTCCATAACATGTAAGGTGTTGGAAAGATAATTGTTGCCAAGGAGGGGGAAAAAAAAATCCTTACCAAAGCAGTATTCAGAGGCGGACTGAGTTGTAGTAGTGAAGATATTTCGTGAAAACGAGAAGGAGCAAAGGACTCAGGTCATTTATGTAAAATTTGAAAATAACAACCTGAAAAAAAAAAGGGAATGATTACATCGAATCAAACAAAATCACAAGCAGTAAGTAAACTGATGGTATGGGCAGCCTATAAAAAGGTAAAAGCCAACGGAGGCAGTGCAGGAATAGATGAAATGAGTATACTGGCATTTGATCAAGATATATCAAAGAACTTATACAAAATCTGGAATCGCATGACATCAGGCAGCTATTTCCCGCCAGCAGTAAAGACAGTTGAAATACCCAAGAAACCAACAGGCAAAAGAAAGCTTGGTATACCAACGGTATCAGATCGTATAGCACAGACAGTAGTTAAAAATTATCTGGAGCCGCAAATAGACAAACAATTTAGCAAAAGTTCATACGGTTATAGAGTTGGCAAAAGTGCACATCAAGCCGTAGAACAAGCGATAAATAATTGTCGAAATCGGGCATGGGTAATTGATTTAGACATTAAAGGATTCTTTGATAATCTGAATCATAACATAATGATGGAACTACTGAAGCAACATACGCAAGAGAAGTGGATAATCATGTATACAGAAAGATGGCTGAAAGCCCCTATGGAAGAAGATGGCGAAACAAAAACAAGAGAGAAAGGAACACCACAAGGGGGAGTAATTAGTCCATTACTGGCAAACATATATTTACATCATGCGTTTGATAGTTGGATGGAAGAAAATTATCATTACATAGCCTATGAACGGTATGCAGATGATATAATAGTTCATTGCAGTACGAAAGATCAAGCAGAAAAACTATTGGAAGAAATCAGGAAAAGGCTAAAGGAATACGAACTTGATCTACATCCTGAAAAGACGAAGATAGTATACTGCAAAAACTACCGAAGAAAAGAAGAATACGAAAAGGTGCAATTCACATTTTTAGGATTCAGTTTTCAACCAAGAAGTTACCGTTCAAAACAACAACACGGAGAATTTCTTGGTTATGGAGCAGCGATCAGTGCAGATGCGCAAAAAGCAATTAATGAGAAGATAAAAGAAACAAAATTTCATAGATGGTCGGATGATGTAATAGAAGAAATAGCCAAACAGCTAAATCCGAAATTACGAGGATGGCTAAATTACTATGGAAAATTTGGAAAGTGGGAGATGAATAAATTGCTAGATCATTTAAATATGCGCTTGGTAAAATGGGTACAAAACAAGTATAAACTTACAGGACTAAAAGCAGGAATAGAAAAGCTCGATAGCATATACACGGCACAGCCGAAACTATTTGCACATTGGGCGTATGGTTTTAGACCGTGATAAATGACAAGAGCCGTATGATGCGAGAGTATCAAGTACGGTTCTGTGAGAGGTTCGGGGTGTAATTCCCCTTACCTACTCGACTATGCCACAAATTTAGCAAAAAGAATGAACCGAAGTGCGGCTAAGCGGTCATTTGTAATGCCGCTTGGAACATAGTTGAATTTGTAATTCAACAACGAGAAAGTTTAGATTTTGGCATCTTCCCAAATAAACTTGGTATTTAAAGTTCCTAATTGATCAGATTGGGCAATAGGAAAAAGAGCCCCTTTGCCATTAGTTACTTTAAGCCTAAACATAGCAACAACATCAAGTCGTAATTTTTTTTCTACAATCTCAGGAGTTACAACAATATTATAGCCTTTATAATCCGCTCTACAGCTTGGATAAAATATACCCTTAAGTCCAGCGCTATGTATTGCAAAATCTGTATATAAACAGCTTAATTTATAATCATCAGTATGTTTTATATCTGGCTTAGCAAATTCAGCAGAAAAAAACTCTAATGTCTTTTGAAATTGTTCCAATGGAATATCATTATTTTGAGACAGCTTTGTAATCCAATTATCTCGGATTTTTTTAATCTCCTCACTGACAAAATAACGTTCATCAAAAGCCATTTGTGCAACTTCAAATTCTTCAATTACGGTCCATCTTCCAACGGTAACCGTTGTATCTACATATTTTACAGGCTCACAACGATATTCTTCACAGAGTTCAGTAAAAAGAATTACTCTCGCATGTTTAATGTCTTCAGAAGGAATAGCACCATAAAATCTTGATTGAAAAGGGCTATTTGCTCGTCCAAATTTTTTGATGTTTTCAATATCTGTTCGATAACTAATTTCATTTTCAGAATGAAAAATCTCTCCATTATGATTTATTCTACCGCGTTCTATGGCTGTTTCCTTAGGAACAATAGCAGTAGTAAAAGGTAAAGAATGCTTTCCTAATTGGAATAAGCTTGCTAGTTTTTGATAAGAAATATCTCTAAGATCAATGCTTTTTAATTGCGTTAAAAGATTTTCATTGAACATTTGAGAGCGTATTAAGTCGATTATTTATGAAATGCTTACAGCGCAGCAATATTTTTCTGAAAAAAGTCTTTAAATTTTTTCTTGGTAAGAAAAGTATCAATCATTTTAAAAACAATATTTTTTTCTTCAGGGTCAAGTTCCTGCATAAGCTTCATTTGTTCTAAAAGAGATTTATCTTCAACCGTAACTTCATTAGGCACTTTACCATTAAAATTTATCAGTTCGTCAATAGACATACCAAAATACTTGGCAATTTTATTAATAGCTTCAATAGATAAATCACGCTCACCGGTTTCTACCCTTGAATAATTAGATCTGTGCATATGAATAAGCTCAGCAATTTGTTGCTGTGTCAATCCCTTATCTTCTCTAATCTTTTTAATGATCTTACCAATATGCTTCATAGTGCTTGTAATTTGCTATAAAGTTATCTAAAAGACACCTAAAAGCCTACAATGTGATTTATTGATAATATTAATGTTGTTAATACGGCACATTATATTTAAGTTTGTTGCGTGTCAAATAATCACATAATATTTTTCAACATGACGATACAAGAACTCAAAAACAAGCTTTCTATAATAGAAGTACTAAACCACTACAACATTAAAATAGATAAGAACAACAGAACGCAATGCCCTTTCCATGATGATAAAAGCCCCAGCATGCAGATTTACCCCAAAACAAATACCTATTGCTGTTTTAGTTCAAACTGTAGTGCCGGCACAGGAGATCAAATTGAGTTTATACAAAAGATGGAAGCTTGCAGCAAACATATTGCTCTTAAAAAAGCTCATGAGTTAATTGGTAGTTCGGTTTTACTTTCAAGCAAATTAGCTGATGAGATGATTAGCAAATTAGCTAATGAAAAAGAAAAAACGATGGAAGAAATATTTTCAGAATTACAAGAGCAGCTAAAGCAAAGTTCAGAAGCAATCTATTACCTACAAAGTAGAAATCTTAACTATGATAAAATAGAAGTTGGCTACAACCCAATAACAAAGCCAATAATCAAGGATTTAAAAAACTGTATTGTTTTTCCGCTGAGAGATAAAGAAAATAAGATTGTAAGTTTTTATGGTAGAAGTATAATTAATAATAGTGATCAAAGGCATTTTTATTTAAAAGACAGAGCAGGAATTTTTCCAAACTATCCAAAAGCAGAAACAGAAAAACTAATTATTACAGAAGCGATAATAGATGCAGCTACCCTAATTATGAATGATGAATTATTAATTATAAATGGGATAAAACCTAGTATTATAGCTTGTTTTGGAACTAATGGATTAAATGAAGAGATAAAAAACGTAATGCAAGAACTTCCAAAATTAAATGAGATTATTTTTGCCTTTGATAATGATGAAGCCGGCAATAAAGCAGTAGAAAAATACACCGAACAATTGAAAATTGATAATGGACAATTGATAATTAGTAAAATCATTGTACCGGAAAATGAAGATGTAAATAGTACAGCAATATCTCATGATGAAAATATTTTCAATCACTTATTGCATGAACGAAAGACCTTGTATCCACAAACAACACCAAAGGCAAACGAATCTTCCAATCTTTCAATTTTTCAATCTTCCAATTCTCCTCAATCAACAATAACTTTGAACTGTAGCAATCCCGAGCAATTACAATATAATACGGATGAACTATTCATTACATTATTAGGCGGCATAAGCCTACAAAACTTAGATAGATTAAGAGTAACGGTTTACATGCGCAGAAATCCCCATGTCAATGCCGCTTATAGCATCAGACAAAATATAGATTTATACCAAGATGATTTAGTAGAGAAATTTATTAGAAGATCAGCCGAAAAATTAGAAATCTCTACAAGCCTTATCAGTAAAGCAATTGCAGAATTAACCGAAGAATTAGAACAATACCGTTTACAGCAAATAGAAAATAAAAAAGTAAAAACAAACAAAAGAAAAGAGTTAACAGCCATAGAAAAACAAGCAGCAATCAATTATTTATCTAAAGCAGGATTAATGCAAAGAACATTAGATGATCTAGGGAAAACCGGAATAGTAGGGGAGGAATTAAACAGGCTTGTTATGTATTTAGTAATGACATCCAGAAAAAGAGAAACGCCAATTAATATTCTAAGCCTTGGCAGCAGCGGCATTGGCAAAACCCATTTACAGGAAAAAGTAAGCGAGTGCATACCGGAAGAAGATAAACTGGAAATTACAGTAATGAGTGAAAATGCCTTTTATTACTTCGGGCAGGAAGAATTAAAACATAAACTTTTACTCATTGAAGATTTGGACGGAGCAGAAAGTGTACTCTATCCATTAAGGGAACTACAAAGCAAAAAGAAGCTATCAAAAACAGTAACCCTTAAAGACAGCAAAGGAAATTTAAAAACAATAACCGTTATGGTAGAAGGCCCAATAAGTGTATCAGGATGCACCACAAGAGAAAATGTATATGAAGATAATGCCAATAGATCATTTCTGATTTACATAGATGAAAGCAAAGAACAAGATCTTAAAGTAATGGCTTACCAAAGATTATTAAGCGCAGGTATGATCAACAAAACAGAAGAAAAAGAGCAGCAAGAACAATTTAAAAATCAGCAGAGAATATTAAGAAGCATTAAAGTAAGAAATCCTTTTGCTCCACAGCTTTGTATACCTGAAAGTATTTTAAAACCAAGAAGAACCAATGCTCACTATTTAGAATTTATAGAAGCCATTACATTTTACCATCAGTACCAAAGAGAAGTAAAAATAGATAATTATACAGGAGAAAAATATATCGAAACCAATTTAGAAGATATAGAATGGGCAAACAAATTAATGGCAGAAATACTCATTAGAAAAGCAGATGAACTTACAGGAGCATGCAGAAACTTTTTTGAGAAATTAAAAATCTATTTACAAAAAGAAAAGAAAGAAGCATTTTATAGTAAAGCTCTACGATCGCATTTAAGAATGAGCAGCAGTACATTAAATAGATATTTAATAGAGCTATGTAAAAATGGATATTTAAAAATTACAGGGGGCAACAAATATAAAACCGGCTTTGAATACTTGGTAAATGATTATGAAGAGTACAACAAGCTAAAACAAGGGATAACCGGAATTTTAGATGATATGCTAAAGCAGATAAAAGAAAAGAAGTATCCCAGTATCCCAACAGTATCCCACAAGCAAAATGGGATACTCAAACCTATATCACCAAAGGGATTAAAGGCAGTATCCCAATAAAATTAAAAAAAGACACCCACCCCCATGAAATCTCTACCAATAAAAAATACAATCAAAACCACCACATACAAACACTACCTCTATAGCTTTAGAGAATGGCTGCAAACATTGGGATATAGTGCATCAAGTGTATACTATATGCCAAGAATACTGGAAGAATTTTTAAAGTGGTTAGAAGAAAAGAATATAGTTGAGATTACAGAAACAACATCAAACACAATAGAAGAATTTATCACCTACAACAAAACCAGAAAAAATAAAAGAAGAGAAGGTGCATTAAGCATAAGCCAAAGTAATCGTTACATAGATGTAATAAAAAAGTTTGCAGAATATTTACATCATACCCATCACATACAACTCAACATAAACAGCAAAAGAGAAAAGAAAGAAGCAAAAACAGATTACATCATTCTTACAGTAGAAGAAATTAAATCTCTTTACAACGCAACAGAAGAAACACCAATAGGAATAAGAGATAGGGCCATGTTAAGTATTTATTATGGTTGTGGCTTACGAAAAAGTGAAGGAATTAATTTAGAAGTAAATGACATTTTATTTGATAGAAAATTAGTTCATGTTAGAAAGTCTAAAAATAATCAAGAACGATATGTTCCAATAACGGCAAGCAATTTAAAATACTTAGAGCAATATATTTATAATGCCAGACCTCTGCTATTATCTGACACCTCCCCTTCGGGGAGGCAGGGAGGGGTTTTATTTTTAAGTGAAAAAGGAAATGCAATAAGTAGTCAAACAATGTATATCCGATTAAAACAAGTCTGTGAAAAAGCTAAACTCAATAAAGAAATTGGATTACATACTTTACGTCACTCCATAGCTACACATCTGTTACAACAAGGAATACAGCTAGAGCAAATTGCTTTATTCTTGGGACATAAAAGTTTAGAAAGTACTCAGATTTATACGCATATAATGAATAACGAAAAATGAAAAATAAATTTGAAACGTATTTAGAAAGTAGATTTAGATTAAATACGAAAAGAGGAATTACCAATGAAATAAAGCTATATCAGCTTTGGTGTGAAAAAGAAAACATACAAATAGAAAATGCAAACTATAATGATATTTTAGCTTATATGAATTATTGCCGAGAGAAAGGCAACAGCAAAAGAACCATTTACTCAAAGCTAAATTGCATCAAACATTATTACGATTATTTGCAGATAAATCAAGAAAGACAAACCAATCCTGTTATAGATGTTAAACTTAAAAACATTGAAAGAAATATATTGCAATCAGTTATTAAATATGAAGAATTAGAAAAACTCTATCAAGATTATCCAACAGCCGGAATTTTACAAAAGCGAAATAAGTGCATACTTGGATTATTGATTTATCAAGGACTTACAACATCAGAGATAAATAAACTGGAAGTAAAAGACATAAAGCTAGAAGAAGGAAAAATCTATATTCCATCAACAGCAAAAAGCAACAGCAGAATATTAAAATTAGAATCCCATCAAATAATACAACTACAAAACTATATACTTTCTATAAGGCCGGTATTACTTACCATGGCAGAGAAAAATACCGATCAATTATTTATCAGTACAGGAAAAACCGGAATCAAGAATCCACACAATATCTTTTCAGGAATTAAAAAACTACTTGCCAATCTAAAAAAGACAGAATCTAAAATAAAAGATGCAAAACAAATAAGAGCAAGTGTAATTAACCATTGGCTAAAGCAATACAACATACGCCAAGTGCAATACATGATAGGCCATAAATACGTGAGCAGTACAGAAAGATACAGCACCAATAAACTTGAAACTTTGCAGGAACAAATTGAAAAATTACATCCTTTTAGATAAAATTGGAGGTCGCAAATTGCGACTTCCAATTTTAAAAATCATATTGTTAAATCATCAATTTGGGTGACAGTTTCACCTAAATTTAAATTTTGCCACCAATGGTGGCAGAAATAAGAAATGGATAAGAATGGATACAAAATGGATATATCCGATAAATAAAAATGATAGACACAAGCACAAGAAAGACCTTTTTTATGCGAAAGTTATCATTTTTTGATAACTTTCGCATAAAATTGGACTTATGCTTCACAATATAAGCCTGCATGAATGGGCTGAATCAAGAATGGCAAAGGGAAAGATAGCTTTTTCCATAGAAGAGATCAGAGATGCATTTCCAACCTATACAGAAGCTAATTTAAAATTGCCACTAAACCGACTTTTCAAAAAAGGAAAGGCAATTTCCATTCATAAAGGTTTTTATCTCTTAATTCCACCACAGTATCAAGTACGAGGAATATTACCACCACCTCAATATCTTGATGCTCTTATGAAATATCTTAATCGCCCATATTATCTCGGATTATTAAATGCTGCTGCTTTTCATGGAGCTGCACATCAGCAACCACAGGAATTTTTTGTATTTACTAATTTCCCTCAAATAAGACCAATAAATAAAGTGGGAGTAAAAGTTAATTACATAAGCATCAATCATATTCCGGAAAAACTATTGGAATCAAGAAAAACCGAAAGTGGTTATTTAAAAATTTCTTCTCCGGAATTAACTGCAATAGATATTATTCATTTTGAAAAACGTATAGGTGGACTTAGCAGAGCTGCTGCAATTTTACAAGAGTTGGTTGATGAAATGAAAGTTGAAAAAATAAATCTTGATTTTCTAAACCTGTTTCCTTCAATATCCATTCAACGACTAGGATTTGTTTTAGATAAAATACTTCATAAAAAAGAAATAGCCGATCATTTATATAATAAATGCATGGAAGCAAAAATTAAATTTCATCGCAAACCTTTAAAAGCTTCAGGAAAAACAAAAGGATTTAGCTCGGATGAAAAATGGAAAGTAATTGTAAACACAAAAATTGAACTTGATTAATGATACCACAAATACATATTACAGATTGGAGTGCTTTTGTACCCTGGCAAACAAATGAGCAAATAGAGCAGGATCTAGTTATTTCAAGAGCATTGGTTGAAATTTTTAGAGATGATTTTCTTGCTCAGAAATTAGCATTCCGAGGTGGCACTGCACTTCATAAATTATTCATTCAACCACAGCCTCGTTACTCTGAGGATATTGACCTTGTTCAAATAGAGCCATCTCCTATAGGAGAAGTACTGGATAGATTAAGGAAAGCATTAAATTTTATTGAAGGAAAAACAAACCTTGATAAAGGAGATTCAATGACAACATTAATCTATAAATTTCAATCAGAAATACAACCGGTAAGTCCGTTAAAGCTCAAAATTGAAATTAATTGCCGTGAGCATTTGATTGAATTGGGTTGGTTGAAAAAGAAATTTAAAGTTGAGTCAGATTGGTATAAGGGAGAATGCGATATTACAACATACCAGCTCGAAGAATTATTAGGAACAAAATTACGAGCTCTTTACCAACGAAGAAAAGGAAGGGATTTATACGATCTATACAAAGTGTTAACTTCTGTAGAAGTAAATAAAAGTGAGATTATCCATTGTTTTAAATCCTACATAAGATTTTCTACCAATAAAGTTCCTTCTCAAAAAGAAATAATCAATAACATGGAAGCCAAAATGAAACACGATGATTTTTTAGGAGATATTACTGCACTTATTAGACAAGAAGAAAAGTATGATCAGAACAAAGCATATGAATTGATAAGAAAAGAATTAATCGAAAAAATATAATTTATTCACACAATCCAACGCACGAAAAGCGGTGTTCACTCACTCAAGGCAATACAAAAAGATATGCCAAACCAACACAGCACATTTTTATTTTTGTTTGTTTTTAAATGGTATAAAAAAGAGCTGTATTGCCCTTCGGGTGTTCCGCTACGCTACACAGTTTGTCATACTTTTCATTGCCTTTCTTTCGTTCACGGCAGC
>Ga0156193_164_pt1 | contig 13380 bp, 13 predicted proteins | sample RifCSPlowO2_12_FD_107846 | JGI IMG/M metagenome (GOLD analysis project Ga0156193, IMG submission 107846) | Flavobacteria bacterium RIFCSPLOWO2_12_FULL_35_11
CTCCCTTTAAAATCTCAACTCCTTCTGACTCACAAATTTGTATTAATAATTCTCTACAACGTACTTGAACATCTCCTCTTAAAACTTGATAGCGATATTTTGTGACCCAAACTAAATGACAGGTCATCCGTGTTACTGTATGCGACCCTTTCCTATATTCTGATTTCATAGAACTAAAATATAAATTTTTTCGCAATACTAAAGTCCTGCACTAAAAGTGCAGGGTTTAAATCCCTTTTCTGTGACCAATCAAATGAATTACCTCGAGGCAGAGCCATCGAGGTATCTATCGGAAGAAAGTAAATTTTTAGTTTTATGAAAACCTTAGGTTTTCAAACTTTCCTCTCTAACCCCGAGGCAGAGCCTCGGGGAATTCTAATGATTAAACAAATAAACAGTTAAACAAACAATTCAACGATTAAACAATTACAATTAAACAATTTTCCAAAGGAAAAGCTTACTTTTACCACATGATAGAAGCTAAAAATATTCATAAATTTTACGGAGATTTAGAGGTTTTAAAAGGCGTGGATTTAACCATAAAAAAAGGGGAAATTGTTGCTATTGTTGGTCCTTCCGGGGCCGGAAAAACAACGCTTCTGCAAATTCTTGGCACCTTGGATTACCCAAGTAAAGGAAAAGATTCCAAACTTTCCATCAGCACAAAAAACATCCTCGAATTAAAAGACAACGAACTTTCTAAGTTCAGAAATCAGCATATAGGTTTTATTTTTCAGTTTCATCAATTGCTTCCCGAGTTTACGGCACTTGAAAATGTTTGCATTCCCGCTTTTATAGGAAATACTTCTAAAAAGGATGCAGAAGCCAAAGCCAAGGAATTGCTCAATTTTTTAGGGCTTTCCGGCAGAATGCACCACAAACCAAACGAATTGTCGGGCGGAGAACAACAACGTGTCGCGGTCGCCAGAGCCTTAATCAACAATCCCGATGTTATTTTTGCCGATGAGCCAAGCGGCAATTTAGATACTGCGTCCGCCAAAAATTTACACGAGCTATTTTTTGATCTGCGCGATAAATTCAACCAAACTTTTGTGATTGTGACGCACAATCAGGAATTGGCGGAGATGGCCGACCGGAAATTGGAAATGATAGACGGCAAAATCAGCAAAAAAACTTTATAAAATGGTCGGTATAATCAGCGCAATGCAAGAAGAAATTCAGGCATTGCTTCATGAACTTCAGGATGTTTCGAAAACCGTAAAAGGGATGAGAACCTATTATACCGGGATGTTGTTCGATAAAAAAGTAGTCCTTGTTTTTTCCCGATGGGGAAAAGTCGCTTCTGCCGCAACTACCACCCAACTGATCAACGATTTCAATGTTAAGGAAATCATTTTTACCGGTGTGGCCGGCGCCATTCATCCCAAATTAAATATTGGCGACATTGTGATTGGCAAAAATTTGTACCAACACGACCTAAATGCTTTTCCGTTTTACGAAAAATTTGAAATCCCCATTTTAAGAAAGATGTTTCTGGAAACGAACGATTCTGAAAAATTATTGACGGCCACAAATTTATTTTTGGATACTTATCACGAATTTATTGCGCTAGAAGATTCCCAACTTTTTGATATCCAGCTGCCCAAAGTGGTTTATGGCGACATTGCCAGCGGTGATCAGTTTATTTCCAGCCTCAAAAAAATTAAAAAACTGAACAAAAAGCTTCCAACAGCTATTTGCGTGGAAATGGAAGGTGCTGCGGTAGCACAAGTTTGTTTTGAATATGAAGTGCCGTTTTCCATCATTCGCGTCATTTCCGACAAGGCAAATGATAATGCAACCATCGATTTTCCGAAATTTGCCAATTCCATTGCGAGCAAATATGCCTTGGGCATTTTGAAAAACTATTTTTCATAGATTCCGCCTATTTTTATATCTTTGATAAACCATTTTGAACAATGCAATTTAAGCATCCAGAAATTCTATACGCACTTCTGTTATTGAGCATCCCGATAATTGTTCATTTATTTCAACTACAACGCTTCGTTAAAGTCCCTTTTACCAATGTCGCTTTTCTAAAAAATATCGAAAGACAAACCAGAAAAAGCGCCAAACTAAAAAAATGGCTTGTTTTAATTAGCCGATTGTTGGCTTTAAGCTGTATTATTTTAGCCTTTTCCCAACCGTATTTTTCCAAATCATCAGCACAGCAAAACGGGAATGTCACCATTTATTTAGACAATTCCTTTAGCATGCAGGCAAAGGGTGAACAAGGCGAATTGTTGAAAAGTGTCGCCCAAAATATTGTTGAAAACAACAACATTCAAAACAGCACTTTTACGCTGATCACCAATAATGAAAATTTCAAGGATTTAGACGCCAAAAGTTTGAAGAATGAGTTGATCAACCTTCATTATTCACCAAATAAGCTTGATTTAAATACTGTTTTACTGAAAGCAAAAAGCAATTATTCAAATAAAACCAATACCTCAAATAAGATCATATTAATATCTGATTTTCAAAATGTTAACATCAAAAATAAAATTGATTTTACAATTATAAACATACCTGTTTCCCTGCTGCAGCTCACACCAAAAGAGGCGCAAAACATTTATTTGGACAGCGTGTCCGTTGAACGCAAATCGGCAACGGAAACAACGCTGAACGTACTGGTAAAAAGCACACAAATGATCACCTCAAACATTCCAGTTTCTTTATTTCAGGAGGAAAATTTAATGGGAAAAACAAGCGCAAAATTCACAAATTCCAATCGTTCCTCCATTCAATTTACGCTTCCTGATTCCAATAATTTTAACGGAAAAATAGCTTTGGTCGATGACGGGATGGAATTCGACAACGACTTTTACTTTTCTATTTCAAGCCCCGAAAAAATTAATGTTTTGAGCATTGGAAATCCAGCTGAATTTTTACCAAAAATTTATACTGAAAATGAATTTAATTTTACCGCTACCCCTCTGCAACAATTAAATTACAACAGGCTTCAAAACCAACACTTGATCATCTTGAATGAATTGGCTGATATTCCTGCCGAATTGCTGCGAAGTTTAAGCGAATTTATGGAAAATGGCGGAAGTTTGGCGGTGATACCTTCCCAAAATGCAAATATAGATTCGTATAACCGACTTTTAACCGCCCTCCAGGCAGGAAAAATAAACGCTAAAATTGAAAATGAACATAAAATCACCGCCATTAATTTCGGGCATCCTTTAATTGCAGATGTTTTTGAAAAGCAAGTGACTAATTTTCAATACCCGAAAGCAGCCATGCATTACCAAAACAATTATAAAAACAGTTCCGCTGTACTCAAATTTGACAATAACAGTCCGTTTATTTCGGTCACAAAATCCAAAAACAGTGCTTTCTATTGGATTTCAGCACCTTTAAATAAAGGTATTTCAGATTTTACGCAATCGGCTTTAGTGGTTCCCGTTTTTTATAATTTTGCCAAAAACAGCGTAAAAACAGCGCAACTTTATTACAACATTGCGGCAGAAAACGTCATTGAAATAGCGGCATCCATCGGCAAAGATGAGGTGTTGAAAATTTCAAACGAAACCAATGCGTTTATTCCGCTTCAAAAAGTGTCCCAAAACAAAGTGGATCTTACCTTATCTGATGTCATTTTGCAAAGCGGATTTTACAAAGTCTCCAGCAATAATAAGGCGTTGGAAACCATCTCCTTAAATTACAACAGAGAAGAGAGCGATGCCAATTACGCCGATTTAAAATCTTTGGCCGGTAATGCTGATAATGTGACTGTTTCGGCATCAATTGATGACCTTTTTAATGAAATTGGCAATCAACAAAAAATCAATTGGCTTTTTAAATGGTTTTTAGCATTTTCTGTGCTATTTTTGTTCATTGAAATGCTGTTATTAAAATATTTCAAAATATGAATTTACTTCTAAAATCTGCTACCATTATCGACAGTTCAAGTCCGTTTCACAATCAAATTAAAGACATTCTAATTGAAAACGGTATCATCACAAAAATTGGAGAAAAACTTAAAAACCCTAAAAATTATAAAGAAATTAAATTTGACAACCTGCATATTTCGCAAGGCTGGTTCGATTCGAGCGTATGCTTTGGCGAGCCCGGATTTGAGGATCGGGAAACAATTGAAAACGGATTAAAAACAGCTTCCAGAAGCGGTTTTACTGCGGTTGCCGTTAATCCGAATACTTATCCGGCCACAGACAATAAATCGGCCATTCAGTTTTTAACAAACAAAGCCACCCATTCGGCCACCGCACTTTTCCCAATAGGAAACCTGACCAAAGGCGGAAAAAGCGAGGACATCGCGGAATTGTATGATATGCAAAACGCCGGTGCCGTTGCTTTTGGGGATTATAATAAAGCCATTTCAAATGCCAATCTGTTGAAAATCGGATTGCAGTATGCACAAAATTTTGACGCACTATTATTAAGTTTTCCGCAAGACAATTCCATTGCGGGAATTGGCTTGGTTAATGAAGAAATCAACAGCACAAAACTTGGTTTAAAAGGAATCCCTTGCTTGGCTGAAGAATTGCAAATTGTTCGAGATTTATTTTTACTCGAATATACCGGAGGAAAATTGCACATTCCAACAATTTCCACGGCAAAATCGGTTGAACTTATTAAAGAGGCCAAAAAGAAAAAATTAAATGTTACCTGCAGCGTTGCCGCACATCATTTGGTGCTGACTGACGATGAACTGAAAGATTTCAATGCAAACACGAAGGTTTTGCCTCCATTAAGAACTTCAAAAGACATAAAAGCGTTGATTAAAGGTGTAAAAGAAGGCGTTATTGATATGGTAACCAGCGATCATAATCCCATTGATGTTGAACATAAAAAAGTGGAATACAACAATGCTAAATTCGGCACTATCGGACTGGAAAGTTTGTTTGGCGCCTTAAATAAAATCCTCGGGCTGGAAACTTTAATCGAATGTTTGACCGCCAAACCGCGGGAAAGATTTAATGTGCCAACCTATCCCATTGCAGAAGGAAAACCTGCCAATATCACCCTTTTTAATCCCAATTTTGACCATACTTTTAGTGAGAACGACATTTTGTCTTCTTCTAAAAACGCCATTTTTATGAATAAAAATTTAAACGGAAAAGTATATGGCATTATTTCGAATAATAAAATAGTGGCCCCATAACCCCGATAAAAAGGTTAAAGGTTAAATGTTAAATGTTAAATGTTAAATGTTAAATGTTAAATGTTAAATGTTAAATGTTAAATGTTAAATGTTAAATGTTAAATGTTAAATGTTAAATGTAAATGTTAAATGTTAAATGTTAAATGTTAAATGTTAAATGTTTTACCTTTCCTTCGGAAAGGTTTGGGTTTGGAAAATATTAAGTTATTGGATTAATTCATATTTACAATTCAACATTTATAATTCAACATTCATAATTCACAAATTGTAAATCGTAAATCAAATATTAACGGTCATAAACTAAATCAAACTTATGGAAAATCAAACTATTGAAGATGGAAAAACAGTAGCGATTATCAGCTATATTACATGGATCGGAACTTTAATTGCCTTTATTATGAACAATGAAAAACACAATTCTTTTGCTGCTTTTCATATTCGCCAAATGATTGGATTGTCGCTGTTCTCAATAATTATTTCTTTTATTGCAAGATATGTAGGATTCGTTGCAGGAATTTTTGGCATCGGCTTGTTTGTGCTTTGGATAATTGGATTCATCGGCGCCATTAATGGCGAAGAGAAAAAAGTCCCGTTGGTGGGAGATTTATTTCAAGATTGGTTTAAAGGTATTGGTTAACCTAATTTTAAAAGTTACTTTTGAAGTCGCGCCCAAAAGCGCGACTTTTATATTTATATTATGGAGAAATTATCCTTGAGTTATATTGTCAGAGAACCAAAAATAATATCAGAAAATACGGCATTGCTCATTTTGCTTCACGGTTATGGCAGCAATGAAGAAGACTTGTTTTCATTTGCGGGCGAACTGCCTGATAATCTGATTATCGTTAGCGCAAGAGCCCCCCAAACGTTGGGATTTGGGAGTTACTCCTGGTACACCATCCACTTCAACAGTCCGCAAGGAAAGTTTTCCGATATGCCCGAAGCCATTAAAGCAAGAGAAACCATTACTGTTTTTATTGATGAAGTGCAACAAAAATATGGCATTTCCCCTGATAAAACCTTCCTTCTTGGATTTAGCCAAGGTACCATCTTAAGTTATGCCGTAGCCTTTAATTACCCTGAAAAAGTGCAAAAAATTATCGCGTTGAGCGGTTATGTCAACGCCGATTTATTGCCTGACGATTTAAACTCAAAGGACTATTCCAAATTGGATTTTTATATTTCCCACGGAAGTGTGGATCAGGTGATTCCGGTTGAATGGGCCAATAAAGCGCCCGATTTTTTAAAACAACTGAACATCAAACATTGCTATAAGGAATTTCCTGTCGGTCACGGCGTCTCTCCAAAGAATTTTTACGAATTCAGCAAATGGATTGAAGAACGGATGTAGTTTTTAGTTGTAAGTTTTGTGCAGTTGGTCTTTTTTCCATATTCCATATTTTTTTCAAACTTTTTATTTTTAATCCTATCCCCAACCCTTTCCTAAGGAAAGGGGGTTTGTAATGAAATTAGAATCATATTTACAAAAAAAACTTTTTAATATTTAACTTTTTAATGCTTAAATTGGCATACTAAAAATTTGGCATTATGGAAATATTGGGTATTGATGTTGGAGGCACAGGAATAAAAGCCGCAATAGTCACTGTTGAAACAGGCGCACTTTCTGCCGAAAAAAAAAGAATTCCTACACCAAGACCCGCCACACCTGAGGTAATTGCTAAAGTTATTCAAAAAATCGTGAAACACTTTAACTGGGAAGGTCCGGTTGGCTGTGGATTTCCTACACCTTTAAAACACGGTAAATGCATGTCGGGTGGAAATTTACACGCAGCATGGAAGGACGTCAATGTTGCGGCACTTTTTAAAAATGCCACAGGAAATGAATTTACCGTTGTAAATGACGCCGATGCAGCAGGAATTGCCGAAATAAACTTTGGCGCCGGAAAAGACAAAAAAGGCGTTGTTATGATGATTACTTTGGGAACAGGAATTGGGTCGGCTGTATTTTTAGACGGAAAACTATTGCCCAATACCGAATTTGGCCACCTGTTTAACAGACATGGGGACAGTTTTGAGACTTATGCAGCTGATTCTGCACGCAAAAGAGAAAAACTAAGTCAGAAAAAATGGGGAAAAAGACTGCACCGATATTTTAATCACTTAAATTTTATTATGTCGCCGGACCTTATTATCATTGGTGGCGGTGCGAGCAAAAGAGTACACAAGTTTATCAACAAAATTGAAGTCGATACACCAATAGCTCCTGCGGAAGCAGAAAATGAAGCCGGTATTATAGGTGCAGCGATGGCTGCTAAATTTGAAATAAAATAATTCTTCTAACTTTAAAGTATTTTAATGCTTTTCTCTGTTCATTTTTCCAGTTAATAGTTAATCCATGGATTTCCACCACTTCAAAAATAATGTTTCAAAACTGTCGGACTTATCGCTTGGCGGATTGGATGCCCAATTTGAACTGGCGCCAAAATTCAGAGAAAAATATACCCAGGAATTTCTTGCTGCCCAAAATGCAAAAAAAGCGGCCGTATTGGCCCTTTTTTATCCCAATGTCCAAGGAGAAACTTGCTTTTTATTGACCTTGCGCGCAAACTATAACGGAACCCATGCATCACAAATAAGTTTTCCCGGAGGAAAATTCGACAGTTCCGATGATTCCCTTAAAACAACTGCCTTGCGTGAGGCTCAGGAAGAAGTTGGCATTCAGCCCGATGATGTGCGTATTTTTAAGCAAATAACTGACGTTTTTATCCAACCGAGCAATTTTCTGGTTACCCCTTTTTTAGGATTGCTGAACTACACGCCCATTCTTACAAAAAATGAGGAAGTGGAAGAGAATATAGAAGTCTTGCTGAAAGATTTGTTGGACGAAAATGCTTTTTCAACCACCATCGTTACCACTTCCTACGCAAAAAACATCCCTGTCCCCTGTTTTAATTTAAGCAATTTTTTTGTTTGGGGAGCAACCGCCATGATGTTAAATGAAATCAAAGTGTTATTAAAAGAAATTTAATTTATTTTTTATTAAATTTGTGCTTCATTAAAAACTCTGTCAATTACATGCCAATTTTTAAAAGAAATCCTTTTGGCCATATCTTATTTGTAAAAAGATGGCTCGTAAGAATTATTGGAGTTGTTTCTCACGGAAGATATCGGCGTTTCAACCAACTAAAGATTGAAGGATCTGAAATCATCAGAGATCTTCCCCCTAGCAATGTGTTGTTTGTTTCCAATCACCAAACTTATTTTGCAGATGTTGCCGCGATGTATCACGTTTTTAATGCCTCGTTAAAAGGAAGGGTTGATTCTTTAAAAAACATTGGCTATATCTGGAATCCTAAATTAAACATCTATTATGTCGCCGCATCAGAAACGATGAAATCGGGTCTGTTGCCAAAAATATTTGCCTATGTGGGTTCAGTTTCCATAGAAAGAACCTGGAGAAGTGCCGGGGAAAATGTGAACAGACAAGTAAAAATGTCGGACATCAGCAGTATTAAAAAAGCTTTGGATGACGGCTGGGTAATTACCTTTCCGCAAGGAACCACCAAACCTTTTAAACCAATCAGACGCGGTACCGCTCACATCATAAAAACCTGCAAGCCTATTGTGATTCCGATTGTTATTGATGGTTTCAGAAGAGCCTACGACAAGAAAGGGCTGCTCATCAAAAAAAGGAATGTGTTGCAATCTATGGTGATTAAAGAGCCCATTGAAATAGATTACGAAAACGACACTGTTGATGAAATCGTGAAAAAAATCGAGTTTGGAATTGAACAACATCCTTCATTTTTAAAAGTTATTTCTATTGAGGAATATAAAAAACAGGAAGAAGAATTGGACAAACAACGTACCTTTTGGGATATTTATTAAAAAAAATTGCAGTTTTCAATAAATTGAAAACTGCAATTATAATTTGTGAAAATTCAGTGCCTAAATTACCTAAAGTTAAGTAATCCAGAATTTTATCAATGAATCAAGCCTTTTTCTTATTTTTAACAACCTATTTACGCTATTGATTAATAACGCTGAAATAAGCTTTTCTGGCCGGCCTGGTTCCTCATAACAAAAAACAGTTTTGTTTTTTTAACAAAAAGATTTCTTTACCTCGTTAAACTCTGCCATAATTTCTTTTACAATTTCAGCCGCCGGTTTTATTTCGTGTATCAATCCGGCAATTTGGCCAATTTCCAATTCTCCATCGTCCAAATCACCTTCAAACATGCCTTTTTTGGCTCTTGAGCGCCCTAATTTTTCTTTTAATTGTTCGGCAGTTGGGCATTGTTTGTACAATTCGCTCAATTCATTAAAAAATTTATTTTTTATCAGCCTTACCGGCGCCAATTCTTTTAGGGTTAACAAAGTATCTCCATCTTGGGTATTCACCACTTTTTCCTTAAAATTTATATGGGCCGAAGATTCATTGCTCGCCACAAATCGGCTTCCAATCTGAACGCCATCGGCGCCTAAAACCATCGCCGCCAGCATGCCTCTTCCTGTTGCGATACCGCCAGCGGCAATTAAAGGAATTTTTAATTTTTCTTTTACCATAGGAATCAACGTAAAAGTTGTGGTTTCTTCGCGTCCGTTATGTCCGCCGGCCTCAAAACCTTCAGCAACCACAGCATCCACACCAGCCAGCTCCGATTTCAACGCAAATGCCACGCTGCTCACCACATGAACCACAATAATCCCTTTTTCGTGTAAAAAGGATGTCCACGTTTTTGGGTTTCCTGCGGAAGTAAATACGATTATCACCCCTTCTTCCACAATTATTTGCATAATTTCCTCAATGTTTGGATACAGCATCGGCACATTGACGCCAAAAGGTTTTTGGGTGGCTTTTTTACATTTTTGAATGTGTTCACGCAAAACATCCGGATACATAGAACCTGCGCCTATCAATCCCAATCCGCCCGCATTGCTTACTGCGGAAGCCAATCTCCAGCCGCTGTTCCAAACCATTCCAGCCTGAATTATTGGATATTGAATGTTGAATAATTTGGTGATGCTATTTTCCATTTAGTTTATCAGGATTTTAATCGTTTTTATTTTATCGTCAAATTTCAGCTGCACAAGATACAAGCCTTCCGGCAAATCGGAGATATCCGTTGTCGGATTTAATTTGGCCATTGTTTCTGAATGTATTCGTTTTCCCAAAATATTATAAATCACAAGTTCCATTTCTGTCACCTGATCGGGAAATTTAAATTTTAATTCTGTAATGGCCGGATTTGGATAGGCCACAACTTCCAGAATCTCTTCAGTTTCTTCATTATTAAGCAAGGTAAAAACGGATTCAAAATTGGGAATTCCATAACCTTCCTGTGCTGTTGGATTGGCATATAAATGGGCCGATTCCTTCACAATCTGAACAATTTCCGCATTGGTTTTATTTGGAAAAGCCTGCCACAAACACGCAACAACGCCGGTTAATACCGGTGATGAAAACGAAGTTCCGTTTGAAATGGCGATTGCACCTGAGGCGTTGATAATATAAACTCCGGCACCTTGCGCGCACACGTCGGGCTTTACACGATTATCGGCCGTGGGGCCATAAGAGCTAAAACTTGCAATAACACCAGTTGCGTTCACGGCGCCAATGCTTAACACCGAAGCAGCATCAGCCGGCGCACTAATATAATGCCAGGAAGCATTTCCTTCATTCCCTGCCGAATTCACCACAATCATTCCGCGGGAAAAAGCAATTTCTGCACCTCTGGAAATAAAAGTCGTTTTTCCATCCATATCTGCATACACATAATTGTAATTTGGATTGTCGAAAGTAGTGTACCCTAACGAGATGTTGATGACGTCAACCCCCAAACTGTCCGCTTTTTCAGCGGCTTCCACCCACAAGCTTTCTTCCAAAGGCGTTTCATTTGCAGCGTCTTCAGAAATAAACAAATAAAATTTTGCATCAGGCGCCGTTCCTATAAACTGATTGTCCACATAACCTGCAATGGTTGACAACACCGACATTCCGTGGTAACTTCCTGTATAAAAATTTTCACTTCTGTTCACAAAATCATAACCGCCTAAAATTTGGTTTTGATCTCTCATCCGTTTAAATCCAGCAAAATTGTCAACATTAGGAAATCCGGCATCTATAATGGCGATTTGCATGCCTTCACCGGTAAAATTATTTTGATGCAGCACATTTCCATTTAACATTTGAATTTGATTGGTCGAATTTCCATAGTTAAAATCGATTGTGGAATCCAGTTTGTCTGTTTTCTGAAGCCTTTTTTGCTGTTTGCCGTTTTTACCGGAAGGATTTATGGATTTATTGGCGTATTCAACTTTACTTACAAAATTTAAAGTCAATAATTTAGAAATATCAGCTTGTGTTCCTTGAATATGAAGCGCATTTAACCATTTCGATTTGGCTTTAACCGTGATTCCTGTTTCATTTTTAATTTGATTGATATAAGAAGCTTCAGCAGGAATATCTTTAAAATCGAGGGCAATATTGTAACGTGTTCTTCTTTCTAAAGCACGTTGCGACAACATCGTTAAAGGAGCAGCAGTAAATACAGCCTGACTGGGTTTGTCTTTAAAATATACCCAAGCATCTTCTTGCGCCACAACAATATTTAGTGAAAATAAAAATAAAATTGTTAAAAGCAGTTTTGTTTTCACTTGTCAATTTTTTATTGAGTTTATACTTCGAAAGTACAGATTTTTATTGAAAATTAAGATTCAACTATTATTTTAAATACAGAAGTAAAAAGTCTCTTTTCTATTTTCTGATAGCGAAGCGGTCTATTATCTTTTTATTGGGCAATAGATTAAAAATTATGATATTACGCCAGAACCTAACAATTCCTCATTTATATACCAAGCCACAAACTGGCCTTGGGTAATGGCAGATTGCCTAGTTTTGAATTCCACATACAATCCTTTTTCCACTTTGTATAAAGTGGCTTCATCCAATGCCTGACGATAACGAATGCGAGCCAAAACGGATAAGTTTTCGCCATTTTTCAATGCCAAATCGGGCCTAATCCAGTGCAATTCTTCATTGGATACAAACAAAACATTGCGGTACAAACCCGGATGGTCTTTGCCTTCGCCAACATAAATTACATTTTCATTTACGTCGGTATCTATCACAAATAAAGGTTCTTTGGTGCCGCCAACGGCCAAGCCTTTGCGTTGTCCTTTGGTAAAATAATGCGCACCTTGGTGCTTGGCAACTATTTTTCCGTCGGAAATTTGGTACTTGTATTTTTTGGAGAAAAAAGACAACGCTTCTTCTTTGGATGCAAAAGTTGGAATTTCCCTTTTATAAATTTCAGAATCAATTGGTATTTGAATAATTACGCCTTCTTTTGGTTTTAATTTCTGTTGCAAAAACTCCGGTAAACGCACTTTTCCGATAAAACACAATCCTTGTGAATCTTTCTTTTCCGCAGTAATTAAATCCTGCTCGGCAGCTATTTTACGAACTTCAGGCTTTGTCAACTCCCCTATCGGAAATAAGGCTTTCGACAATTGTTCTTGCGACAACTGACATAAAAAATAGGATTGGTCTTTATTTTTGTCCTTACCGGCCAATAATTTGTATACGGTTTCTCCATTGACAAGCTCGGCTCCTTTTCGGCAATAATGTCCGGTTGCCACATAATCCGCCCCCAATTCCAAAGCAATTTTCAAAAAAGCATCAAATTTTATTTCCCGGTTGCACAAAACATCCGGATTTGGCGTGCGTCCCAATTCATATTCTTTGAACATATAATCCACAATACGTTCTTTATATTGCTCACTTAAATCCACCACCTGGAACGGAATGCCTAATTTATCAGCCACCAACATCGCATCATTACTATCTTCTAACCAAGGACATTCATTGGAAATGGTGACGGAATCATCGTGCCAATTTTTCATAAACAAACCAATCACCTCATAGCCCTGTTCCTTTAACAAATAGGCCGCCACACTGCTATCCACACCACCCGAAAGTCCGACAATTACGCGTTTCATTTTAACTATTTTTAGTTTGCAAAGATATGGATAAGTTTTTTGAGGGAAAAATTTAAGTTGGAATGTTGAAAGTTGAAAGGCGAAAGTTATAAGTTCAGCAAATTATCATAATAAGATAAAAAAAGCCTATCAGAGTGATAGGCTTTGGTTGAAAAAAGGTAATTAGTATATATTAAATAACTTTTACATTTACTGCGTTTAATCCTTTTTTACCTTCCTGTAAATCGAATTCAACTTCGTCACCTTCGCGTACTTCGTCGATTAATCCAGAAATGTGTACAAAATGT
>Ga0156193_177_pt1 | contig 13136 bp, 9 predicted proteins | sample RifCSPlowO2_12_FD_107846 | JGI IMG/M metagenome (GOLD analysis project Ga0156193, IMG submission 107846) | Flavobacteria bacterium RIFCSPLOWO2_12_FULL_35_11
AAATATTTGATTTTAAGCGTATTGGCGTATTGGATACCAAAAAATATCTTGAAAAAATAGCCATTCAGGAACATATTGAGGCTGAAGATGATGCTTTGCACATTATTGCACAAAAAGCTGATGGCGCTTTGCGTGATGCACTTTCCATTTTTGACCGTGTGGTCAGTTTTTCAGGCAAAGAATTGACCCGCAAAGCAGTTACTGAAAACTTAAATGTGCTGGATTACGATGAATATTTTAAAACAACCGATTTGTTGCTCGACAATAACATTCCGGAAGTTTTGGTTCATTTCAACACCATCTTGTCGAAAGGTTTTGACGGAAATCACTTTATCACCGGGTTGGCTTCCCATTTTAGGGACTTGCTGGTGAGCAAAGATAAAATTACCATTGATTTGCTGGAAGTTGGCGACAACGCCAAAAAGAAATATTTAGGCCAGTCCGAAAAATGTGAATTGAAATTTTTATTGCAGGGAATTGAATTGGCGAACGACTGTGATTTAAAATATAAAAGCAGTAAAAATCAGCGATTGCTGGTTGAACTTACTTTGATGCAACTGGCCTCTGTCACTTTCGACGGAGAAAAAAAAAACAGTAAGCCCTATATAATTTCAGCGGTGGTTTTTAGGTCGAAAACCGCAAAAAAGAGCATTGCCAAATTTGCAATAAAAGAAGAAATTAAGGTTGTTGCAAAACAGGAAGTTCCCGTTATAAAATACGAGCCTAAAATTACCAAAACGCCAATCGTTGAAGGTGTAAAAGCCGAATTAATAAATACCGAACCGAGACGCTCTGCCCTATCCTTAAAAAGTTTAGAACGCAAAACAGAAGTTGCAAAAATTGAAGTTGAATTTGAAGAAGTTGAAGGTTTGCCTATGGATGCTTTTTCAGAAAGTAAATTATTGCTGCTTTGGGAAGAATACATCACTTTATTGTTGGAAAACGGCAAAAAAAGTGTCGCTTCCATTATGAATTCGAATGTGCCCAGACTGGAAAACGGGATGATTCATTTTCAGCTTCCAAATGCGATGATGAAAGAACAACTTGATCGTGCCAAACAGCCTTTAATAAAGTATTTGCGTGAAAAACTGAACAATTTTAAACTGGATCTTGTTGTTGATGTTAATGAAGAGGAAACGAAAAATAAATACGCCTATACACCAGAAGAAAAATACCTGAAATTGAGAGAAAAAAATAACGCAATTGAATTGTTGAAGAAGACTTTTGATTTGGATATTTAATTTTTAAGTGAATGTCCGCGTTAGGGATTAAAGCGAAAAGCCTTTTTAGCGGTTTTTCACCGTTAAAAAGATTGCAGCGGAAAGCCCGACCGCTTTTTAGCGGTAACGCCCACCAAAAAGGCGGGCAAGCCCAAATAAAACCTATAAAATTAACCATAAATTTGATGCCTCATGTTAGGTTTAAAACTTCCTACCGACCCGCGCTGGGTGAACATTGCCGAAAAAAATATTGATGAAATATTGATAGACCACGCGCACTGCGAGCTGAAAGCGGCTTCTACGGCGAACTCTTTAATAATGAGTTTTCCGGAATATTCGGACTTGGTGACGGAAATGGTTGCGTTGGTGAAAGAGGAAATGAGCCATTTTAAAATGGTGCACGAACGATTATTGAAACTGGACGTGATTTTGGGACACGACCGAAAAGATGTATATGTGAATAATTTGCTGAAATTTTTCCCAAAAGGCGGCAGCAGATCCACGCAATTGGTGCATAGATTGTTGTACGCGGCGCTTATTGAGGCGAGAAGCTGTGAGCGTTTCAGGCTGCTGTCGGAAAACATAAAAGACCAAGAACTGGCCAAATTTTACCGCGATTTAATGGCTTCGGAAGCAAATCATTATACCTTGTTTTTAGGTTTTGCAAGAAAATATGGCGACCGTGAAGAAGTGGATAAAAAATGGAACGATTTACTGGATTTTGAAGCCGAATTGATGAAAGATTTGGGAACACAGAAAACGATTCATGGGTGATTTTCAATTGACAATTGAAAATTCAGAAGAGAGAAGAGAGAATAGATAATAGAGACAAAAATCTACAACTAAACAATTCAACGATTAAACAATTACACAAATAACGAATGTTCAGCAAAGAGGAATCTGCACAGTTAAGGAAAGAATTTTGGACGAGTTTTGGGAAATCTTTTCCGAGAAAATGGCTTTTGTACAATACGCAGATCAAAGATTTCAGCTTTAAGTTTGTGGCCGATAAAAATAAGGCGCTGGTTTGTTTGGACATTGAATCGTTCGACAAAAATAAAAATCAGCTGCTTTTTGACCAGATTTTGGCTTTAAAAACCATACTTACCGACGACTATTTGCCAAAAATTATTTTTGATGATTCTTACACTTTGGAAAACGGCAAAACAATTCATCGGATTTATGTGGAACATCAGGAAGCATTTAACATTCACGACAAAAATACCTGGGGAAATGCTTACACCTTTTTTAATGTCGCGATGAATCAGTTTGAGTTGTTTTACGAGGATTATGAGGATTTTATTAAACAAGCTGTTTTTAATTGAAAATAAATTTCGAATGTTGAATTTTAAATTTTGAATTATTCTAAAGCTCAACTATTCCCTATTAAACATTAAGATTGAAGAATTACACGATTAAACAGTAAAACGATTAAACAATAATCCGTAATTTTGCGTATGATGAAAAATTCCATTATAAACGACACCATTATTGCTTTGGCCACCTCATCGGGTGTTGGCGCCATTGCGGTTATTCGTTTATCGGGTGAAGATTCGATTGAAATTGTGAATCGGTTTTTCGTTTCAAAATTCGGAAAAAAGGATTTAAACAAGGTAAAATCTCATACCATTCATTTGGGAAATATTGTTGATGGGAATAGGATAATCGATGAAGTTTTGGTTTCTGTTTTTAAGAATCCGCATTCCTATACTGGCGAAAATGTGGTGGAAATCAGCTGTCACGGCTCCGTTTATATTCAGCAGGAAATTATACAGTTGTTCATTAAAAATGGCGTCAGAAATGCCAATGCCGGCGAATTTACGCTGCGTGCTTTTTTGAACGGAAAAATGGATTTAACCCAGGCCGAAGCAGTTGCCGATTTAATATCTTCCAATTCCGCGGCATCACACCAAGTGGCTTTGCAACAAATGCGTGGCGGTTTTAGCAATGAAATTAAAAATCTGCGTCAGCAATTGCTGAATTTTGCGAGCTTGATAGAACTGGAACTCGATTTTTCTGAAGAAGATGTTGAATTTGCCGACAGGGCTGAGTTTAACAGACTTGTTGAAAAAATAAGTTCGGTTTTAAAACGCCTGATTGATTCTTTTGCTTTGGGAAATGTGTTAAAAAACGGAATTCCTGTGGCTATTGTGGGCGAACCAAATGTCGGAAAATCGACGTTGCTGAATGCCTTGTTAAATGAGGAAAAAGCCATCGTAAGCCATATTGCAGGGACCACAAGAGACGCCATTGAAGACGAAATTGCCATTGACGGCGTTGCTTATCGTTTTGTGGATACCGCGGGAATAAGAACTACAGAAGATGTTGTTGAAAGTTTGGGCATTCAAAAAACATTCGAAAAAATTGATCAGGCGCAACTGGTTATTTACGTTTTTGATTTAGAAAAAATTAAAACAAATCAACTGACGCTAACGGGTATTCTTGCCGAAATTAAAAAGATAAAAGACAACTACCCGAACAAGCAACTGTTAATTATTGCGAATAAAGTGGATGTTGCCGATGCAGAATTGATCGATAAAACAACCGAAGCTTTTCAAAACGCTTCGCTCCTATTTTTATCTGCAAAAGAGAAAATCGGAATTCACGAACTCACTTCCACCCTAACCCATTTGGCCAATAAAGGCGCTTTAAGCAACAACGAAACCATTGTGAGCAATTCGCGCCATTTTGAGGCCTTAAACAATGCTTTAAAAGCCATTAAAGAAGTGCAGAAAGGAATTGACAATAACATAAGTGCCGATTTATTTGCCATAGACATCCGTCAGGCATTGTTTCATTTAGGCGAAATTACCGGTGAAGTCACCACCGAAGATTTGTTGGGTAATATTTTTGCGAACTTTTGCATTGGCAAATAAACTTCTATAATTTATTTTCTAACTGGTTCTATTTCTTATTTTTAATAAATAAAGCAGCATTAATGGTTTTATATAAAATGGTTTTTTAACTTTATGGCTTATTCTGGTTTTCCTTGTTATTAATTATAAAAATAAGAAAAACGGTTGCTAAACAAGGAAAAAGTTAAATGGCATTATATCAAACCTCAGTACTTAAAAATTATCTTAAAAGACAAGATGCGGTTATTGTAAACAAAGCGTATAAAAAATACGTAAAGTATTTTCATAACTCCACCATTCAAGAAAACATTAAAAAATCCAAAGAAGAAGAATATCAGGGTATTTTTTTAACTGAGTTATTTGTAAATATATTGGGATATACCTTAAACCCAATGCCTAATTTCAACTTAGTTGCCGAAAAGAAAAACCAATCCAATTCACAAAAAGCTGACGGGGCAATTTTAAAAAACAAATTAGCAGTTGCTGTTATTGAGTTAAAAGGCACAAAAACAAAAGATTTAGAAAGCATTCGTAAACAAGCTTTTGATTACAAAGCAAATCAAAAAGAATGTGTTTATGTAATTACATCAAATTACGAGAAATTACGCTTTTATATAAATGATGCCACAGAGTTTGAAGAGTTTAATCTCTTTACCCTTACCGATAAAGAATTTGAATTGCTCTATTTATGTTTAAACAAAGAAAACATACTTGGCAACCTGCCTTTAAAAATAAAGGAAGAATCAGTTACTGAAGAAGAAAAAATCACCAAAAGCTTCTATGCCGATTACTCCTTGTTTAAGCGTGAACTGTATAGAGACCTTGTGAAGCAAAACGGAAAAGAATTAAAATTAATTCGACATTCTGAATTGGGTTCAGAAGAAAAAGAACTTCAACAATTTGAAAAAAATGTAAAGCTTACACTCTTTAAAAAATCACAAAAATTAATTGATAGATTCCTATTTATATTTTTTGCTGAGGACAGAGATTTATTGCCGCCCAATTCAACCATTCAAATTTTGGACAAGTGGAAAAGCGATATGGAGTTTGGAGATGAAAGACCGCTTTACAACCTGTTTAAGCAGTATTTTAACTATCTGGATTCCGGAAGGAAGCAAATGGGCAAAAGAGCCGAAATATATGCTTACAACGGGGGTTTATTTAAGCCTGATGTTGTTTTGGACAGCGTTAAAATTAATGACGAATTGCTCTATAAGCATTCAAAAGCACTTGCCAAATACGATTTTGAAAGTCAGGTAGACGTAAATATTTTAGGGCATATTTTTGAAAATTCTTTAAACGAGATTGAAAGCGTAAATGCTGAAATTGAAGGAAGTGATTTTGACAAACAAAAGAGCAAACGGAAAAAAGATGGCGTTTTTTACACGCCTAAATACATTACCAAATACATCGTTGAAAATACCATTGGTAAATTATGCATTGAAAAGAAGCTGGAACTAGGCTTTAAGGAAGAAGAATATTACAAAAGCCGAAAAGGGCGACAACAAGTTACTTTAGAAAATTTAATTGCCATACTAGACAGTTACAGAGCATGGCTTTTAAAATTGACCATTTGCGACCCGGCGTGCGGTTCCGGAGCATTTTTAAACCAGGCTTTAGATTTTCTGATAAAAGAACACAGATATATTGATGAGTTAAAAGCGCAACTTTTGGGTGGTGGTTTAGTATTTAGCGACATTGAAAATACCATTTTAGAAAATAACATTTATGGTGTAGATTTAAATGAAGAATCTGTAGAAATAGCCAAACTCTCTTTATGGTTACGCACCGCACAACCAAAGCGCAAACTAAACGATTTAAGCAGTAATATTAAATGTGGCAACAGTTTAATTGACAGTAAAGCGGTTGCCGGAGATAAAGCTTTTAATTGGCAACAGGAATTTCCCCAAATATTTAAAGAAAAAAACAAAAAAGCATTTCATATCACCACTGCTGTGCACGATAGCAGAACATCACAAAGAATGATTGACTTTAAAGTTCGTGAAAAAAGAGATTTAGGAACTAACCCATACCCAAATATCAATTACTTTACGGAAGAGGACGAGTTTGTAATAACACAAACCATTGCCAACATTATAAAAGATAATCATCTAAATGTTTTGGCATATAATATTTGCGCTGACCATATTCATTTATTGTTGGTGTGTGAAGAAGAAAATGCACCTATTATAATGCAACTCATAAAAGGAAAAACGGCTCGCGCACACAACAGCAACAATGGGATTAATCCCCTTGTCCAGAAAGAAAATGAAAAAAGTGTACCACTTTGGACACAAAAATTTGGTTGCAAAGAAATAATTACTAAAGAGCATCTTTTTACAGCAATAGATTATATAAAACACAACCGAAGCAAACACAATTTACCGCAACACAGCAACAAGGGGTTTAAACCCCTTGTCGAGAATTTTGTTTGCGATTATAAACACGCTTTTAGGCAAGAATATAAAGGCGGTTTTGATGTTATTATTGGGAATCCACCTTATGTAAATTTAGAAAGAATGAAAGAAGTTTCATTGGCTATTGAAAAAATGGGCTATGAAACCTATAATAAAAGAGGAGATTTATATATTTTATTTGTTGAAAAGGGGTTTAATTTAATAAAGGAAAAAGGTATAATTTCTTACATTATGCCTAACAAATGGCTTCAAGCTGGGTATGGCAAAAATTTAAGGGAATATTTTTTAACTAAAGAGTTAATCAAATTAATTGATTTTGGAGATTTACAAATATTTGAAGGAGCAACTACATATCCTTGCATTTTCATAGCAAAAAACAATAAACCCAAAGCCAATTTTTCAGTTTCTGTTTTAAAATCAACCAATTCTTTCGATTTTGACACTATTGTAACAAGTGCTGCTGAAACCTTTGAAAAATCCCAATTTAGTGGTGATACTTGGGTCATTTCATCAAATAAAGAAAGTCAGCTTTTAAATCGTTTTGAGAAATTTACAACATTATCAAAATTTATAAATAATAATGCAAATAGAGGGATTATTCCAGGTTTATCTGAAGCATTTATTATAAATAATGAGTTAAAAAATGTTCTGGTCGAAAAAGACAGCAATTCAAATAAGATAATAGGAAAAATACTTAGGGGTAGAGATTTAAGTCGCTATGGTAAACCAACTAAAAATTCTTTGGAAAATATTATTTTGGCAAGTTTTGGAAGCTATAAATACCTTGAGAATGAATATCCAGCCATTTATAATCATTTAATTCAATATGAAGACAAATTAAAAAAGAGAGGCCAATGCAATGGTAGTAAAGAAACTTCTGAAAAACCATTTACAGGACAACACCATTGGTTAGAATTGGATAACACTCCATTACCTAACTATTTGAATTTATTTTCAAAACCAAAAATAATGTACCAAGTATTTCAAGTAAAACCTTGTTTTATTTTTGATGAACAAAACCTATACTGTAATAATTCTATGTGGATTATTCCAACCGACAATAAAGCATTATTAGGTGTATTAAATTCTAAAATGGGCTGGTGGTTAATAACCAAATATTGTACTCAAATACAAAATGGTTGCCAGTTAATTTGGAAATATTTTGGTCAAATTCCAATACCTGAACTTTCAAATTCCAAACTAACAATTTCCGTTGAAAATATAATTTCTTCAAATGAAGAATTACAAGAAGTTTCCCAAAAATTTCAAAGAGCTTTAGAAAGAGAATTTGCAATGGAAAGTTTGCCTAAAAAACTGCAAGACTGGTATTTGCTTTCTTTTGGAGAATTTATAAAAGAATTGGAAAAGAAAAAAGTCAAACTTTCCTTGTCCCAAAAAGCGGAATGGGAAGATTACTTTTTACAGGAAAGCAAAAAAGCACTGGCACTAAAAACCAATATTGATACCACAGACAAAGAAATAGACCAAATGGTATATGGGTTGTATGGGTTGACTGAGGAGGAGATTGAGATTGTTGAGAATAGTTAATCATTTAAAAATAAGCTATGATAACAAAAATAAATAAACTTAAGAACTTTGGAATATTTCAAAACTTTGCTTGGAATGGTTTAGATAATTTCAAAAAGAAAAACTTAATATATGGTTGGAATTATTCTGGCAAAACAACACTTTCAAAGCTATTCCAAAATTTAGAGTTTAAAGATAAGGACAAATATTTCCCAGGTTCAGAATTTGACTTTACAACTGAAAAAGATAACAAAAGTTCAAATTATAGTTATAATAATTTAGAAATTTTTCCTTATAATGTAAAAGTATTCAATATTAATTATATAAAACGAATTTTTACTTTTGATGAGCCAAACTCAGATATTCAACCAATATCATTTTATCTGGGCGACCCATCGGGCGAATTGGATAAAAAGATTAAGAATTTAGATAAAAGGAAAGCTCAATTAGAAAATATTAGAGATAATCGTTATCAGAAAGTAATTGATGAGTTTGACAATTACAATAAAGCAAACGGTAAATTCTCCATAAAAGCAAAGGAGATAAGAGAAAATTATCTTGATAATAAACTTGACCAAAACAAGCTAAATAAAGCCGTAATTCAGCAAATAACGGACAATGTAAAAAATGATTTGTCAAAACATATTCTACCTGATACCGATAGAGATAAAACAAAGGCAGATGCCATAGCAGAAAATACTTTTGACACACAAAAGGAAGATTTTAGTTTCTCCGAAAACCTTGAGATACTTGCAGAAGAAGTAAAAAACATTTTAGAAAATACTGCTCCCAAATCAATTTCCTTTCCTGAATTAGACAAGGATAAGGTGTTATTCGATTGGGTGCAAACTGGTATGAAATTGCACGAAGAGGAAACAGATTGTAAATTTTGCACCAAAACTTTACCTGAAAATAGAATTAGCGATTTAAACTCATACTATTCTAAAAAACTGCAAGAAATACAAACTGCAATTGCAAACACACAAGAGAAAATAAAATCGGAAATAGGGAAATTAAAAATCATATTTCCTGATAAAAAGAATTTGGGTAAGAGTTTTCAGTCCGATCATCAAAAAGCAATAGACAATTACAATGAAACTGTAAAAAAGTACAAGACTCAACTAACCGTCTTAGATAACGATTTAAAACGGAAAACTTATGACTATTTCAATAATACTCCTGTAACAGAAATTGAGCTAATTACTTTCAAAGAAGATTTTGAGGAAATTAAGAAATCTGTAAAGGCTCATAATGACTGGTTAGCTGAATTTGACGAGAACAAGAAATTGGCATTGAGTAAAATCTTAAATCATTATATAGCAGAATACTTGCAAACAGAGGACTACAATAAAAAAGAAACCACCAAAGACCAAGCTTTAATAATAATAACAAATATCAATTCAAAAACTTCAATTAACAAAGCCGATAAATTAAAACTTGAAACTCAATTGAGGGATAATGTAAAAGGACAAGAAGAATTAAATGATATTTTAGAAATTTTATTACATCGTAATGATATTAGAATTGAAATAAGCAACGATAAATTTATACTTGAGAGAAGTGGACACCCTGCAAATAATTTAAGTGAGGGCGAAAAATCAGCAATTGCATTTGCTTATTTTTTAACTGAGCTAAAATCATTGAGGAATGATGAACCACCAAAATTACCAAACACAATTGTTTTCATTGACGACCCAATTTCAAGTTTAGATAGTAATCATATTTTTCAAGTTAGGTCACTACTTCAGCATTTTTTTAATACGGCGAACGAAGACTATCTTCAATTGTTTATATCTACTCACAATTTTGAATTTTTTTCAGTGATGTATGATTCGGGAATATTTAATAAAACTCAAAAAGAAGTTAATAGACCATTATATTTTATCAAGCGTAATAAATTAACTTCTTCAACAATTGAAAAGTTGCCAAAAATGTTTAGTAAACATAAATCTGAATATGTTGGACTTTTTCACATTATTAAAGAATTTAATGATTTAGAAACTAAAGAGGATTTTCCGCACTTATTAATATTGCCAAACGCATTAAGGAGGTTTCTGGAATTGTATACATTAATGAAATACCCAACTGAATTAGAGGTTGATAAGCGGGTTTCAGAAGTTTTTAATCCTAATGACAAGCCATATTATGGAACAAAACTACTTCATTGGTTTTCTCATCAAAATCAATTTGAGAAAATACAACAACATGATGATAAAATATTGCAAGTTGAGGATGCTATAAAAGATTTAATGGAGTATATCGAAAACAAAGATGAATTACATTGGAAAGGACTTAATGAGGTTAATTGAAAACTTAAATAAAAACTTATGAAAAACGAAACCCAAATAAAATGCCCAAACTGTGGAACAACAATAGATGTTCAAGATCTTTTGGCTCAGCAGTTAGATTATGAAATTAAAAACCAAACCTGATTTTTTATGCCAGCGTACATTAATTAAATTTTAGCCGTAAAAAAATGAAAGATTTAACAAATTCAAACATTGAACGTCAAAATATTTTGAACAATAAATACGCTTTACGGCGTCTTCAAGAGTATATTGGTTTTACAGGAATGCTTTTTGAAGAAGAGTATAAATTTACCAAAGAAATGTTGGCAGAATTTTTTAATATTGATATCTCAACAATTAACAGATATTTAGCTTCGCACGAAACAGAACTTAAACACAATGGATATATTTTAACCAAGGGTAAACAACTGAAAGAGTTTAAGTTACAATTTGGTCATCTCATTAATAAGACGACCAAAACAACATCATTAGGTTTGTTCAATTTTCGTTCCTTTCTTAATCTTGCAATGCTACTGAAAGAAAGTGAAAATGCACAATTGCTCCGCAGTAAAATGCTTGATATCGTTCTTGATACAATTAATGAACAAACTGGCGGAGGCACAAAATTTATAAATCGTCGCGATGCAAATTATTTACCGGCTGCAATGCAAGAAAGTAATTATCGAAAAGATTTTACTTCAGCTTTGAGCCGATATGTAAATATGGGTAACTACAAATATTCATTATATACCGATAAAATATATCAAAGTATCTTTCGCGAAAACGCTAAAGAATACAAACAGATTTTAAAACTTTCTGAAAAGGATAATGCTCGTGATACAATGTATGCTGAAGTTTTGAACAGTATTGCATCTTTTGAAACGGGTTTAGCATTTGAAATTGAAAAACGAAGCGAAGAACTTAAAAGAATGCTAAATCCTAACGAGGTTGATGAAATATTTAGGGAGTTTTCTGAACATCCGCAACAACGACCATTTATTGAAGATGCTCGAATAAAAATGGCTTCACGAGATCTTCATTTTCGAGATGCTTTGCATTTGAAACTCGAAGAATATATTCAATCAGTTTCACCACAAGATTTTGAAAGGTTTTTAGGCGAACAAAGTGTAAACTTTGATAAACAACTTGAAGAGGCAAAAGATATTCTTAAACGCTTAAAACAAAGTGAGTAATGGAATATCGATATTTTAAAAACATTGATGAAATAATTGATATACACCGCAAAACAATTGTTGCAAGCGGTGGAGGTGCCGATGGAATACTAAATCTGAATTCGTTGGAATGTGCAATAGAACAAATAGAAAACAACGATTATTATCCAGAGTTTGAAGATAAATTAACCCATCTTTTTTGGGTCGCAAATAAAGGACATTGTTTTCACGATGGAAATAAACGAATTGCGATAACCGCTTGCAGTATGTTCTTGCTAATGAATGGATATATGAATGTTGTAAAAGATTTCTTATATAAAATGGAAACCATGAGTTATCACGTTGCTGCCGGAAATATTGATAAGGAATTATTGTCCGAGATAATTACTTCAATTCTTTACGAAGATGATTATTGCGAGGAATTAAAATTGAAATTATTTAATGCCTTTTCAAATAATGATTTATTTTTAGATGAATAAACTTATGAAAAACGAAACCCAAATAAAATGCCCAAACTGCGGAACAACAATAGATGTCCAGGATATATTATCACACCAGTTAGAAGAAGAAATAAAACAAAAATACCAATCTCAAATAGCTGAGGAAAAGAAAAAGTATGCCACTGAATTTGAAGGCTTAAATAAAGCCAAAGAAGAATTTGAGAAAAAGAAAAAGCAAGAAAATGAATTGTTTCAAGAGCGTTTAGAAACCCAATTGAAACAAGAAAAAAAAGCCATTGAAGAAAAGGTTAAAGCAAAATTAAAAGAGGAACAATCAGAACAGTTTGATGCTTTGCAAAAAGAATTAAATGAAAAATCTGAGCAAATAAAAGAGCTTAACCGAACTAAAGTTGAAATTGAAAAATTGAAACGTGAAAAAGCTGAGTTAAAGGAAGCTATTGAAGCGGAGTCACAAAAAAAGCTAAATGAAATTCTTATTGCTGAGAAAGAAAAAATCAGAAAAATTGAGGAAGATAAAAATGAACTTCGTTTCAAGGAATTGCAAATGCAATTAGAAGCCCAAAAAAGGCTTACTGAAGAAATGAAAAGAAAGCAGGATCAAGGTTCTATGCAAATGCAGGGAGAAGTTCAGGAATTGGCAATAGAAGAATGGTTGGCTGTTAAATTTCCGTTAGACACCATTGAAGAAATTAAAAAGGGAGCACGAGGAGGAGATTGTATTCAAATTGTCCATACAAGAACGGAACAGAATTGTGGCACAATTTATTATGAAAGTAAACGCACCAAAGATTTTCAGCCAAGTTGGATAGAAAAATTTAAAGCAGATATTAGAGATAAAGGCGCAAATATTGGTGTGCTCGTTACAGAGGTTATGCCTTCTGATATGGATAGATTGGGTTTAAAGGATGGCATCTGGATTTGTAATTATGAAGAATTTAAAGGTCTTTGCGCTGTATTAAGAGAATCTATTATCCAAGTAAGCACTGCAATCAGCACGCAGGAAAACAAAGGGGATAAAATGGATATGTTGTATGATTTTCTGACCAGCAGTACTTTTAGGATGCAAATAGAAGCTATTGTTGAAGGGTTTACTTCAATGAAAATTGCTTTAGATGGTGAAAAAAGAGCCATGCAGCGTATTTGGAAAGAACGTGAAAAACAAATTGAGAAGGTTGTTACCAATACAATTGATATGT
>Ga0156193_163_pt2 | contig 12632 bp, 12 predicted proteins | sample RifCSPlowO2_12_FD_107846 | JGI IMG/M metagenome (GOLD analysis project Ga0156193, IMG submission 107846) | Flavobacteria bacterium RIFCSPLOWO2_12_FULL_35_11
GGCCAATCTATTGGAATCGCCTTCTATAAAATTTTCGAAATTGTAATTTGGATTTAACTGTGATTCAATTTTAACTTTTTGAATGCCCGGAATAATAAACGGATTTTTCAATTCGCGCTTATTAACATCTATTGGAAATGCAATTCCCTGAGGAATCATCGGATTTCTGTTTGAGCTAGGAATTTTTACGGTATGCGGATTGTTGCTGCTGTAATTGTTCTCCATGCGAACATCGTAAATCAGCTTGGCATCTTCTCCCAATTGTTTAACCAAAGCCACTCTTAATAACTTAATGTAATGCTCTTCCAGCCACTCATAAAAAAATTTGCTAGGTACCTGAATTGTAAGTGCTTCACCAGATAGTTTCACCGGTTTGATTGGCTCAAACCAAGTTTTGTAAGCTTGCGGTTTAATGTTGTCCTGAATAAAAGACAAACATTCCTCCCAAACTGATGATGCAGTTTTACTCATTTTTTTATCGAAAACAAATTTAAAGTTAAAATTTAGTTGATTAACTTAAAGCAATCCTTAAGCTATTTTTGGCTTTACAAAAATGTGAATAAATTTTAGCATAAAAAAATAAAATCACTATTGATTCTTATTTTTTTTTTACGTAACATGATGGTCATAAAATAAAAAAAATGAAATCAGACAAAATTCAATTTAGAGTGCGATATGGTGAAACGGATCAGATGGGTTTTGTTTACTACGGAAACTATGCCCAATACTTTGAAATGGGCCGCACGGAATGGCTGCGAAAATTAGGAATAACCTATAAAAAAATGGAAGAAGATGGCATTATGTTGCCTGTGATGAATTTAAATATAAACTATTTAAAGCCAGCAAAATATGATGATTTGATTACCTTAAAAACGACATTAACAAAAATGCCTTCCGCAAAAATTGAGTTTTCCTATGAAGTATTCAATGAAGAAAATGAACTGTTAACAACAGCAAACACCACCTTGGTTTTTGTAAATATGAAAACCAATAAACCAACCCGTGCACCTGAATATGTATTAAAAAAACTGCGTGATATTAACGCTTGATTTCCTGAATTTTAAGACAGCGCAAATCATTAAATAATTGAACAATTTTAGCCGCATTTTTTTTGCGGACAGCTATTAAAAACGAACAATTTAAATTCATTTTTTGATCTAAAATTTCGAGATTGTTTTCTTTGATAATTCGCATGACTTTATTCATATCTATATATTCAAAAGTCAGTTGAAAATAAACATTAACGGTCTTATCAACAATTTCAGCTTCATCCAAAATTAATTTTGCAGTTGTTTTATACGCATTTATGAGTCCGCCAACGCCTAATTTAGTTCCTCCAAAATAACGAACCACCACCACCAAAACATTGGTGATGTCTTTTGATAAAATTTGTCCGTAAATGGGATTTCCTGCCGAATTATTTGGTTCACCATCGTCATTAACCCGATAGCTTTTCTCTTCAACGCCCAATTGCCAGGCATAACACCAATGCCTTGCGGCATGGTGCTTTTTCTTTAATTCTTCAATATGTACTTTAACGTCATCCTCTTTTTCGATAGGGAAAACATAGCCAATAAATTTACTGCCCTTCTCTTTAAAAAGTGCTTCTCCTTGGGCTACTTCGATGGTTTTATATGTGTCGTTTTCAGAAATACCGTAAATGTTTTAAAGCACAAATATATCAAAAGCAAATGCTGAAATTTCCATTTTAATTTTAATATATTTGAAAATCAAATTACAACCCATGAAAAAAACTGCAACCATAATTTTTTCAACACTTGTTTTAATGTCTTGCGATGCGAATGCTCCCAAAAATGAAACTGAAACAGTACGTAAACCAAATTCCTTCGCCATCGTTATCCATGGAGGTGCCGGCGGTATTAAAAGAGAATATTTCACCCAAGAACAACAAGATGCTTATGCCGAAAAATTGCAGGAAGCGCTTGATGCCGGATATGCTGTTTTGGAAAAAGGCGGAATTTCTTTGGATGCCGTTCAGGCCGCCATTAATGTGATGGAAGATTCTCCTTTATTTAATGCAGGAAAAGGTTCGGTTTATAACAGTGAAGGAAATCAGGAAATGGATGCTGCAATTATGGACGGAAAAACGTTAAAAGCAGGCGCTGTTGCCGGAGTTAACCACATTAAAAATCCGATTTTGGCTGCTCGCATGGTGATGGACAGTTCTGAACATGTGTTGCTTTCCGGAAAAGGCGCTGAAATTATGGCCGAAAAATTCGGTATTGAAATGGTGGACAGCGCATACTTTTTTACCGAAAAAAGATTAAATCAGCTGCGCGAAATTCAAGGACAAGAAAAAACACAATTGGATCACACCGCATATTTGATTAAAAATGAATTAATTGACGACCATAAATTTGGTACCGTTGGCGCTGTTGCGATTGATAAAAACGGAAATATTGCTGCGGGAACTTCCACCGGAGGAATGACCAATAAAAAATATGGCAGGATTGGCGATGTTCCAATCGTTGGAGCAGGAACTTATGCCAACAATTTAACTTGCGGCATTTCTTGCACGGGAACCGGCGAATATTTTATGAGAACCGTAGCAGGCCATGAAGTTTCAAGTTTAATAAAGTATAAGAATTTAACACCAAAAGAAGCTTTGCATGAAGTGCTCTTTAACCAAATTGGCCCGCTTGGCGGTGAAGGCGGCATCATTTTATTGGATAAAAACGGTGATGTTCACTGGGATTTTAACTCAACGGGAATGTTCAGGGGTTTTAAAAAATCGAGCGGAGAAACAAAAATTGAAATGTTTGAGAAACCCGAATAATCAATAATTCACATAAATTTTTAAAGTGTCATCTGAAATTTTCTGAATTTCAGATGACGCTTTTTTTAATTCAGGTGCTTTGAGTCCGTTTTCGAATTTTTTGTTTCCGACAAAAACGAAGGCTTCATCCCATAAATTTTCAGCTATAAAAGTTTGAAGGGTTTGTACACCACCTTCAACAAGTACCGATTGAATTTCATGTGCATACAAAACGGCACAAATTTGTTCTGCAAGGTTTTTGCTGAAATCCAGTTGTTCAAAATGGGTGTTTTCGTTTACACTTTTAATGGGCGCTTTTTCAGTCAGAATGATTGTTTTTACACTTCCGTCATATAAATGATAATCAAAAGGAATTTTTAAGGACCGATCCAACACAATTCGAACCGGATTCAATCCGAACCAATTTCTTGCGTTTAATTTCGGATTGTCATTAAAGGACGTATTGGTTCCCACCAAAATTGACTGTTCTTCGGCACGCATTTTATGAACCAGCTGCTGCGAATAAACGTTCGATATCCAATTTGGGGAATTTTCCGAATTTTCATCGCGTAATTTATCTATAAATCCGTCTTGCGTTTCGGCCCATTTCAACATAATAAATGGTCTTTTTTTGTTATGAAACGTAAAAAAGCGCTTATTCAAATTTAAACATTCTTGTTCCAAAACACCGACGATTACCTCACAGCCATTGTTTTGTAAATGCAAAATCCCTTTTCCGCTCACTTTACTGTTGGAATCAACGCTGCCAATCACCACTTTTTTGATGCCGTTATCCACAATTAAATTGGCGCAGGGCGGTGTTTTTCCGTAATGCGAACAGGGCTCAAGATTCACATAAATGGTTGCCTTTTTTAACAAGGATTTGTCTTTTACGGAATTGATGGCATTGACTTCTGCATGCGGTTCGCCCGCTTTTTGGTGCCAGCCCTCTCCTATTATTTTATCGTTTAAAACAACAACGCTGCCAACCAGCGGATTGGGATAGGTAGCGCCCAAGCCATTTTTCGCCAATTGAATGCAGCGATTTATATATTTTTCGTGTATATTCACAGCACAAAAATAACACATTAAAATGACTCATAACAACTTTAAAATCAGAGAAATTCAACGGAAGGACAATCCGAAAATAGCCAAAGTAATCCGTGAAATTTTGATCGAATTTGGCGTTCCAAAAGTTGGCACTGCGTATGCCGATAAAATTTTGGATACTTTATATGAAGCTTATGCCACCGAAAAAGCCATTTATTATGTGATTGAAAAAGAAGGCGAAATTTTTGGCGGTGCCGGCATAAAACAGCTGGACAATTATGAAGGAAATGTTTGTGAGCTGCAAAAAATGTATTTTTTGCCTGAAGCAAGAGGTATTGGGCTGGGAAGCAAGATGATGGAAACCTGTCTGCAAAAAGCCAAAGAATTTGGTTTTGAACAGTGTTATTTGGAGACCTTGCCGTATATGGAAGATGCCAGAAAATTGTACCGGAAAGCCGGATTTAAAGATTTGGATGCGCCAATGGGCGACACTGGACATTATTCCTGTAATTTGTGGATGTTAAAAGAATTGTAATGCTGATCCAGGAATTTAAACGTCATTTTTTTTCAGAACTCTCCAATTTATATCCTGAAACTGAAATTCAGTCATTTTTCACTATTTTGGTTGAATTTAAGCTGCATTTATCTCGGATTCAATTGGCGCTGGAACACAATTTTGAACTTGACAACGACGATTTTGATTTTCTGCAAAACGCCTTATTGAAATTAAAAAATCAAATTCCCATTCAATATATTGTTGGTGAAACTGCCTTTTACGGGCTCCTGTTTAAAGTGGATAAAAATGTATTGATTCCCAGGCCGGAAACTGAAGAGTTGGTGGAATGGATACTCCAAAACCACAAAAACAGCAATTCACTTAAAATTTTGGATGTAGGAACCGGAAGTGGTTGCATTGCCATTTCGTTGGCCAAAAACCTGCCAAATGCAGATGTTTTTGCTTTAGATATTTCTGAGGAAGCCTTAAATGTGGCGAAAAACAACGCAGCAATGAACCAAGTGAAAGTTGATTTTATACTGGCCGACATCTTAAAAACAGAAAAGTTAGCAACTAATTTCGACATTATCGTCAGCAATCCGCCTTATGTTCGTGAATTGGAAAAATCGCAGATGCAACAAAACGTATTGTCCAACGAACCGCCTATTGCCTTGTTTGTAAAAGATGAAAATCCGCTCTTGTTTTACGATAAAATTGCCGAACTGGCCAAAAAACATCTGACGGAAAATGGCGTTTTGTATTTTGAAATCAACCAATATTTAGGGATAGAAACCATTGAATCGCTAAAATTAAAAGGGTTTAAAAACATTGAACTTAAAAAAGATATTTACGGTGTTGACAGAATGGTGAAATGTTTGAAATTTTGAATTTTGAATTTTGGATTGTTGCTGCGTTAGTGATTGTAGTGAAAATCCTTTTTTGAGGTTTTTCTCCGAAAAAAAGATTGAAACGGAAAGCACGACCCTTGTGGGAACGCCCACCAAAAAGGCGGGCAGGCCCAAAATATTATTTTTAATTGACAATTGTTAATTATCTTTGCCAAATGCGAATTGATATCATTACCGTTTCTCCCGAACTTATTAAAAGTCCGTTTGAATATTCGATTATTAAACGTGCCATCGACAAAAATTTGGTGGAAGTTCATTTTCATGATTTAAGAAAATACGCCTTGAATGATTATGGAAAAATTGATGATTACCAGTTTGGCGGCGGCGCGGGAATGGTTTTGATGATTGAACCGATTGATAAATGCATATCGGAGTTAAAAACGGAACGCGATTATGACGAAATCATTTATCTGACGCCAGATGCGCCGACTTTAAACCAGCAAATGGCAAATACGCTTTCACTGGCTGAAAATATATTGATTTTGTGCGGACATTATAAAGGTGTGGATCAGCGCGTACGGGAATTGTTGATCACCAAAGAAATTTCTATTGGAGATTATGTTTTGAGCGGCGGGGAATTGGGTGCGGCCGTTTTATGCGACACTATTATAAGACTCATTCCAGGCGTTTTGGGCGACGAATCTTCTGCCTTGACCGATTCGTTTCAGGACAATTTGCTTTCACCGCCAGTTTACACGCGACCAGCTGAATATAAAGGGCTTGAAGTGCCTAAAATACTGTTGTCGGGCAATTTTCCAAAAATTGATGAATGGCGTAACGAACAAGCGCTGGCAAGAACAAAAAAAATAAGGCCAGATTTGTTGGAAGACTAATCTTTTTTATTAAATTTGCACACTCAAAATTAACCTCTGACGAAAATCGTGAATGTTGGTCATTGAAAAACCCATTAAAAAATTAACAATGGAAGATTTATTAAAATTTGTACAAGACAAATTTGTAACCGCAAATGAGTTACCAGAATTTCAGGCAGGAGACACTGTAACAGTATACTACGAAATTAGAGAGGGCGAAAAAAAACGTACCCAACACTTTAGAGGTACTGTAATTCAACGCAGAGGCTCAGGCAGTTCTGAAACATTTACCATCAGAAAAATGTCAGGAACCGTAGGGGTAGAACGTATTTTTCCGATAAACTTGCCAGCAATTGAAAAAATTGAAGTTAACAAACAAGGTAGCGTACGTAGAGCACGTATTTTCTACTTCAGAGGCTTAACAGGCAAGAAAGCAAGAATTAAAGAAAAAAGACGCTAGTCCGCATTCCTTAAATAATATAAAAAACCCGTTTTGAAATTTCAAAACGGGTTTTTTGGTTATTAACATTTGTTAATAAGTCAGGTTCATATCTTGTTGAAAACAAAACGATTATAAATTTGGAAAATTGATTTTTAGGTGTTTATTTTACAAAAGGAATTAGCATGAGCGCTTAACATAAACCTTAGAATGCAAATTTTAAAGTTGAACCAAAAAACCTCGATGTGAAGTTCCTTATGTTCTTGAACATAGTTTTTAAAACCGAGCTTTAACAAGTAATGTGCCCAGTATTTAGCATGAATAAATGGAACATGGTTTTAAAAGCACATTTTAAAACAGCATCTTAAATCAAGTAGTTTTTAGGAATTACAACAAAGTTTTAGACACTGTTTTAAAAGAAACGTCTACTTTAATAAGAACTTGATTCGTAAGAAAAACAAGTTGCGGTAAAAAATTTAAGTGTAGGTTATTCTTTACGGAGATTGACGAAAACGACTAAATTTTAACTGATAACTTATTAAAAAAAATGTTTCAGCAAATAGCCATAATACTGAGCAATCATTATTATGGCTTTTGTTTTTTCTGCCATTGCAATTACATCAAAATTTCAACCCTTTTTTTGGATTAAACGCAAAATTACACCCTTATTTATAACGTTTTCGAGGGCAATTTTTCCGTCATTATTCGCTATATTTGCGAAACGTTAAACGAAATTAATTTACCCTGCTATAATTTCTGACTTTATTGATAATTATAGTTTTTAAAACACAAAAAATTATGAGTAAAACACCTAAAATAATTTATACTAAAACTGATGAAGCGCCCGCTTTAGCTACCTATTCATTTTTGCCAATTGTAGAAGCATTCACAAAACCGGCAGGCATTGAAGTTGAAACTAAAGACATTTCTTTGGCGAGCCGAATTTTAGCTTTATTCCCGGAATTTTTAATGCCTGTTCAACGCGTGCCCGATACCTTGACTGAATTAAGCGAATTGGTAAAAAAACCTGAGGCAAACATTATAAAATTACCCAACATTTCTGCTTCTGAACCTCAATTAAAAGCAGCCATTAAAGAACTGCAAACATTGGGTTACGCAATTCCAAATTATCCTGATGAAGCCAAAACGGCTGAAGAAAAGGACATCCAGCTAAGATACAATAAAGCGAAAGGTTCCTCCGTAAATCCAGTATTGCGTGAAGGAAACTCCGATCGCAGGGCACCAAAAGCCGTGAAAAATTTTGCCAAAAAGAACCCGCATTCTATGGGCGCTTGGTCGGCAGATTCAAAAACACATGTGTCCACTATGAAAGGTGGCGATTTTTTCTCTAATGAAAAATCCATCACTGTTGCTAAAGCAGTTGACGTAAAGGTTCAATTTACCGATCAAAACGGATCTGTAACCGTTTTAAAAGAAAAAACAACTCTATTGCCAGGCGAAATTATTGACGCTACTTTTATGAGCAAAAAAGCTTTAGTAAAATTTCTGGATGAACAAATTAAAGATGCCAAAGAAAAAAATGTATTGTTTTCATTGCACATGAAAGCAACGATGATGAAAATTTCTGACCCAATCATTTTTGGACATGCCGTGACTGCTTTCTTTAAAGATGTTTTTGAAAAACACAGCGCGCTTATTAAAGAACTTGGCGTTGACGTAAATAATGGTTTTGGAGATTTGATCAGTAAAATTCAAGGCTTGCCTGAAGCTCAAAAATCGGCAATCGAAGCAGATATCAAATCTTGTTTAGATAATGGACCTGCTATAGCAATGGTTGACTCTTCGAAAGGCATTACCAATCTTCATGTGCCCAGCGATGTAATTATTGACGCTTCAATGCCTGCAATGATTCGTACTTCTGGCCAAATGTGGAATGCTGACGGTAAATTACAAGATGTAAAAGCGGTAATTCCCGACAGTACTTATGCCGGTATTTATACTGCAACCATAGATTTTTGCAAAAAAAATGGCGCTTTCGATCCAAGAACAATGGGAACAGTTCCCAATGTTGGTTTAATGGCCCAAAAAGCTGAAGAATATGGTTCACATGACAAAACCTTTGAAATTCAAGGAAACGGGATTGTACAAGTTTTGGACGCTTCAGGAAATGTACTTTTAGAAAACAATGTTGAAAAAGGAGACATTTGGAGAATGTGTCAAGCAAAAGACGCACCAATTCAAGATTGGATTAAACTTGCAGTAAGCAGAGCAAGCGCAACGAATGTTCCTGCAATATTTTGGTTAGACAAAAACAGATCGCATGACGCACAGATCATCAATAAAATAAATACCTACTTACCAAACTTCGATACAACTGGCTTAGACATTCAGATAATGACGCCTGAAGAAGCTACTTTGTATACTTTAGACCGCGTTAAAAAAGGTTTGGACACCATTTCTGTATCAGGAAATATATTACGTGACTATTTAACGGATCTTTTTCCGATATTGGAATTAGGAACCAGTTCAAAAATGTTGTCCATTGTTCCTTTAATGGACGGTGGAGGAATGTTTGAAACAGGCGCTGGTGGTTCTGCACCTAAACATGTGCAACAATTTGTTGAAGAAGGCCATTTAAGATGGGATTCATTAGGTGAATTTTTAGCATTGGCAGTTTCCTTAGAACATTTAGGAAAAAACTATAACGTCCCAAAAGCATTGGTTTTGGCTGAAACTTTGGATGAAGCGACAGACAAATTCTTAGACAATAGCAAGTCTCCTTCTCGTAAAGTTGGTGAACTGGACAATAGAGGAAGTCACTTTTATTTGGCAACTTATTGGGCTCAAGCTTTGGCTGCCCAAAATAAAGATACCGAATTAAAGAAAATTTTCACCAAAGTCGCAAAAGAATTGACGGCAAATGAAGCTGTTATTGTAAATGAATTAAACATCGCACAAGGAGCTCAAGTAAACATTGGCGGCTATTACAGAATTGACGATAATTTGGCTAATAAAGCAATGAGACCTAGCAAAACATTGAATACTATTATTGCATCAATATCTTCGGTAAATGTAGCTTCAAAAGCTTATTAATTAAGGTTTGAAAAGATTTCAAAAGAGATTTTTATAATTCGTAAAAAAAGCAAGAATTTAAGTTCTTGCTTTTTTTTATGTATAAAAATTACCATTTGAAATAAGTTGACACAAAAAATTAAAACCAATCAAAAATTAGTATTTTTGAAAAATGGATTTCACAAAAACTACTGAGCAAGCCTCCAATTACAATCATTTAGAAAAAATGAATGTCTTTGAATTGCTGACGCACATCAATTCCGAAGATAAAACTGTTCCCTTTGCCGTTGAAAAAGAGATTCCTGCTATTGAGAAATTGGTGCAGTCAATTGTGCAACAAATGAAAAAAGGCGGCAGGTTATTTTATGTCGGTTCGGGAACCAGCGGGCGACTTGGAATACTTGATGCTTCTGAATGTCCACCAACATTTGGCGTTCCAAATAATCTAGTCATCGGCATTATTGCCGGTGGTGAGACTGCCATCAGAAAAGCTGTTGAATTTGCTGAAGATTCCACCACACAATGTTGGATAGATTTAAAGAGTTACAACATTAACAGAAGTGATATTGTTATCGGGATTGCGGCCTCAGGAACAACACCTTATGTAGTGAATGGCATTCAAGAATGCAAAAAAAACGGTATTTTAACCGGATGCATTACGTGTAATGTTGGAAGTCCGTTGGCAATAATGGCAAAGCACCATATTGAAGTTGTGGTAGGGCCAGAGTTTGTGACCGGAAGTTCAAGAATGAAGGCTGGCACTGCCCAAAAGCTTATTTTAAATATGATTTCAACCAGCGTTATGATCCAACTTGGAAAAATAAAAGGCAATAAAATGATCGATATGCAATTAACAAACGATAAACTGGTGATTAGGGGAACTAAAATGCTGATGGAGGAATTGAATATCTCAGAAGAAAAAGCTGTTGAACTGCTAAAAAAACACAAAAACGTACGAAGTGCCATCCTTAACTATACAAATGGGAACAGATAGAAACGAATTGGTTAGAGGCTTAAAATATGAATTGGCCACTTTGCCTCTTTTGGTTGCGGCTCCAATTTTAATCACCATCGGCTTTAAAGCGATAAAACAACAGAACAATTATATTTGGCTTATTGTTGGAATAGTGCTGGCCATAACCGCCATTGTTTTAGGGATTTTAGGCATTAAAATAATTTTAAATGCTTTTTTTAACAGCAAATAATGGGAATCCGTAATTTAAAAAAAATTACAAACTGGGAATACTGGCCCTCCTATCTTTTTTATGTTCCGCTGTTGCCTTATGCTTTTTATTTGGCTATAAAAGCGAGAAGTTTCGGATTTTTTTCAGCCGTTAATCCGGGAATAGAAGGTTCAGGTCACGGGTTAGAATCAAAATATAAAACCATTCAATTGCTGCCTTCCAACTATTGTCCGAAAACTATTTATGTCGAAAAGCACGAAAATATTCAAGACATTTTAGCAAAAATTTCGGAAAATAACATTGATTTTCCTCTAATCATAAAACCTGATATTGGTTTTAGAGGATTGCTGGTCACAAAAATTAAGGATGAAATTGAACTTTCTGTTTATCTTAAAAAATACAATTCCATCAATTTAATTATTCAAGAATTTGTGGATTATCAACATGAATGCGGACTGTTTTATCACAGAATTCCGGGCGAAAAAACCGGAAAAATTACTTCGGTTACCCTAAAAAAATATTTAACGATTATTGGCGACGGAAATTCAACACTTTTGGAACTCATTATGAATAACGAAAGAGCCAAACATTATTCGGAATATATTTCTGAAATAAATAAAGACAGGCTTCAAATGATTCCAAAATTGAATGAAGAAGTGGTGCTAAACATTATTGGAAACCATTCTAAAGGAACTCAGTTTATTAATGGCAATCATTTAATAAATAGCGAATTGGAGCATTTTTTAGACAACTTAAATGTCAAGATTGAAGGCTGGAATTATGGAAGAATCGATATAAAGTATCACAATTTTGAAGAATTAATGAAAGGTGAAAACCTGAAAATTATTGAAGTCAATGGTATAATTTCTGAGCCTACGCACATTTACGATCCTTCAAAAGGAAGTTATTTTAAGTCCCTAAAATCAATTAAAAATCATTGGAAAATCATGTATGTCATTGGTGTTAAAAACAAAAAACTAAAGAAGGGAAACTACACCAATTTAAGTTACCTGATTGCAGTTTATTTCAATTATAAAAGGTATTTAAAAAAGGTAAATACACTAAATTCTAAAGTGATAAATTCTTTTTAGGCGTAGTCGGATTAAATCCGAAATCAACATCAGGAAGTGCAATTCCAAGCTGGGAAATAACATAACCCACACTTGCAAAATGATGAATGGCGTGGCTGTGCGCCTGAATTAAAATACCGCCCAACGTATAATTCACTGAAACAATGCCCAAGCCCAAATCATCGGTGACCATCACAATTTTATTAAAATCTGCCTTTTCAATTAATTTTAACCGCTGAATAATATCCTCAAAATATGCGATTCCATATTGTGTGTAATTTTCAGCCAATTCGTTTCGTTTCCTGTTGATTAGATTGATATTGACAGATTCCAGTCCATCAAAAACACAATCAAAAACATCTAAAATATGGCGCATATGCACTCCAATACTTGAATAATATGGCGCAATGGTTGTATTGTTGTACTCATTGTCAGTAATGCAACTTAATAGCTGAATTCCCCTATTTAAGTTTTTTTCAATGGCGTAAATCATATTTATATAGATTCTGGTGTTTTGTATCTTGTTTCAATCATTTTATACCTAAAATTTTCATTATGAAGCTATTAGATGACATTTAAGCTAGCCTAAGAGCTTAATCAGGGTAAAAATCCCCAATGACAAAAATAATAAACTTAAGATGATATTAATGTTGGTTGCAATGAATGAAATTTTCTTACTGATCACATTTGCGAAAAATATGTAGGTGTAAAACAATAAAAATGAACCGGTTGCCGCGCCAAAGATAAATAAGAAAATATAAGGCTGTTCAATAATTATTTTATTGATGGAGCCCAAATAAATGCTGATTCCCAAATAAAACGGGATAGCCAGCATATTCACCGAAGACATCGCCATTCCTTTAA
>Ga0156193_194_pt1 | contig 12396 bp, 9 predicted proteins | sample RifCSPlowO2_12_FD_107846 | JGI IMG/M metagenome (GOLD analysis project Ga0156193, IMG submission 107846) | Flavobacteria bacterium RIFCSPLOWO2_12_FULL_35_11
ATCATTCATACCTACCAATTCCCCTTTTTCAAAATGAAGTTTCACATCAATCGGTTCCGTTTTTTCCAGCTGGCTCGGATAAGCGCTTTCTGGCAATGCTTTGTGTGATGTTAAAGTTTCCACACCGCCAACACTGGTTCCCCAAATTCCTTTATTGATGGAATATTTTGCTTTTTCCCAAGAATAGTCAACGCCTTGTTGTTTCAGGAATTCTATTTCTTCCTGTCTCGATAATTTTAAATCTCTTATTGGCGTGATAATTTCAATTTCCGGCGCCAGAATTTGAAAAATCATATCAAATCGCACTTGGTCATTTCCTGCACCAGTACTTCCGTGTGCCACATATTTTGCGCCAATCTGTTTTGCATATTTCACCACTTCTATGGCCTGAAAAACCCTTTCGGCACTTACGGAAAGCGGATAGGTATTGTTTTTAAGGATATTTCCAAAAACCATATATTTGATGGCCTTTTCGTAAAATTCCTCCAGAATATTTTTATTGGTATGGGAAAAAACACCCAATTCATAAGCGCGTTTTTCTACTGCTGCTAACTCGTTTTCTGAAAATCCACCCGTATTCACCAACACGCTGTGCACTTCCAGATGCAATTCATTTTTTAAATATTTTACGCAAAACGAAGTGTCTAAACCTCCGCTATATGCCAATACTACTTTTTCCATGATTTTATATTTTTTGTATTTGATCTCTAAAGCAAATAACTTTTAACTTTTAACTTTTTTTTAGCAACAATGCTTGTTTAATTTTTTTCAATCGTGATAACACTTTTGAATCATAATCATGCTGTTTGGTGTTTTTCTCATGATTTGGATCATATAACATTCCGGTGCACAAGCACATTTTTCGATTGGTTCTTGTCAAAATATCGTAATTCTTGCAAGTTTTGCAGCCATCCCAAAAGGCTTCATCTGTTGTCAATTCAGAAAATGTCACTGGCTGGTAGCCCAATTCATAGTTAATTTTCATCACTGCAAGTCCTGTGGTAATTCCAAAAATTTTCGCTTTCGGATACAGTTCTTTTGAATGTTCCAGAATTCGCTTCTTAATTTCCTTTGCCAAGCCCTGGTTTCTGAAATCGGGATGCACAATGAGTCCGGAATTCACCACAAATTCTTTGTTGTCCCAAACCTCAATATAGCAAAAACCAGCAAATTCATCCTCATGTGTTGCAATTACGGCGTGGCCGGTCGTTATTTTTTTGGTGATGTATTCTGGGGTTCTTTCGGCAATACCGGTTCCTCGAACCTTTGCTGATTCTTTTATGGTTTCACAAATTAATTCGGCATATTTTATATGCGATTCATTAGCTATGATAACTTTCATTGGCTCAATTGTTAAATTTAGGATTGAAATATTCTGTTTTTCTAAAGGGGAAAACGAACGCATCATTTTCAAAAAGTCTTATGCCCTCAAGGGGCGGATACGGGAAATAACACGAACAGGCATTCCTTCTGAAATTGCTGAAATCAGTTTAAAAAATGGTGTTATGTTAAAAAAGTTTTGCAAAATGTAATAGAAAATATGAAAATTAATAACTGCTTTTTATTGGATAGAATTAGCGCGTACGGCGGCGTAAGCCGGAAAGGCGACTGGGTATTCTTGCAGTGATATTTGAATTGTATATTTTCATCGGGGCGAAATTAGCTAAAAAATAAATGCGAATTGAAACTTGTTATATAATTAACAAAACTTTGGTTTAAACTGTTCAAATTTAACAATTGGGTTTATGTTGAACCTATCGTCAACCAAAAAATGAATTGTACACCAAAGGAATAGATTCGCCAATTCCTTTGGTGTATATAATTTGTAACCCTAAATAATCTTGGTCATGGCGGTCATCGATTCACGTAAATCATAACCAACCAATTCTATGGCATGAAACCTGATGGCTTCATTAATTTCTATCAATTCCTTATTGTCAACGCCATTGTCTTTTCCTTCTCCATATTTTTCACCAATCACGTCGGTATCAATTTTCTTCATAAAATCGGCCAATAAAGGTTTGCAGGCGTGGTCAAATAAATAGCATCCGTATTCGGCAGTGTCTGAAATGATTCTGTTCATTTCAAACAATTTTTTACGCGCGATGGTATTGGCGATTAACGGTGTTTCGTGAAGCGATTCATAATAGGCAGATTCTTCTTTGATGCCGGATTCGGTCATGGTTTCAAAAGCCAGTTCCACGCCCGATTTCACAAATGCCACCATTAAAACCGCATTGTCAAAAAATTCCTGTTCGGTAATTTTCATTGTTCCTGCAGGCGTTTTTTCGAAAGCGGTTTCCCCTGTTGCGGCTCTCCAGTCCAATAAGTTTTTATCGTCATTGGCCCAATCTTCCATCATTGTTTTGGAAAATTCGCCGCTCATAATGTCGTCCATATGTTTTTGGAAAAGCGGACGCATAATTTCTTTCAATTCTTCTGAAAGTTTGAAGGCTTTCACTTTTGCCGGATTCGACAAACGATCCATCATATTGGTGATACCGCCATATTTCAAAGCTTCGGTAATTACTTCCCAACCATATTGAATCAGTTTTGAAGCATAACCCGGATCAATTCCTTTTTCTGTCATTTTATTGAAAGACAAAATAGATCCTGTTTGCAATAATCCGCATAAAATGGTTTGTTCTCCCATCAAATCCGATTTCACCTCAGCAACAAAAGAAGAATGCAACACCCCTGCTTTATGTCCGCCCGTAGCCGCGCAATACGCTTTTGCATACTCAAATCCGTCGCTGTTAGAGTCGTTTTCCGGATGCACCGCAATCAATGTCGGCACGCCGAATCCACGTTTGTATTCTTCGCGAACTTCAGAGCCGGGCGATTTTGGCGCCACCATAATTACGGTAATGTCTTTGCGGATTTGCATGCCTTCTTCCACAATATTGAAACCATGGGAATAAGAAAGTATCGCTCCTTTTTTCATTAAAGGCATAATGGCCGAAACCACGCTTGTATGCTGTTTGTCGGGCGTCAAGTTGATCACCAAATCGGCTGCAGGAATCATTTCTTCATAGGTTCCCACCTTAAATTTGTTATCCGCCGTATTTTTATAGGACTGACGTTGTTCTTTGATCGCTTCCGGGCGCAAAGTGTAAGAAACATCCAATCCGGAATCTCTCATATTTAATCCTTGATTGAGCCCTTGCGCGCCGCAACCCACGATTACTATTTTCTTGCCTTCCAGTTTTTTTACGCCGTCTTCAAATTCTGAGGAATCCATAAATTCACAAATTCCCAATTGTTGTAATTTTAAACGTAACGGAAGCGTGTTGAAATAATTTGCCATTTTTATTTATTTAGTTGTAAGTTATTCGTTATATGTTATTGGTTATGTGTTATTTGTTAGACGTTGAACTTTTAACATCTAACTTTTAACTTTTAACTTTTTTCTTTCAATACTTCTGATATTGCCATTCTTGGCCTTGAAATCGCGATGCGTCCGGAGCGGACAAACTGCAGCAATTTGTAAGGCTTTAATTTTTGATACATATTGTCGATATCTTCTTTTAATCCCGAAGCTTCAATCACAAAATAACGTTCAGTGATGGCGATGATATGCGCTCTTCTGAATTTTAATTTATTCTGAATATTTTCATCATATAAATGTTCCGACGAAATTTTAAACAAGGCCGTTTCGTGATAAATGATTTCCTCTTCTGTATGAAAAAAAGCGCCAATCACTTCTATTTGCTTTTCCAGTTGCAATACAACTTTCCGAATCAACGTTTCGGTCACAATCACCACAAAAGTAAATCGGTGCACATGGTCAATTTCCGATTCGGAAACGGTCATGCTTTCGATATTGATATGTCGTTTTAAAAATATGGCCGACAATCTGTTCAATATTCCTATATTATTTTCGGTATAAACCGATACGGTATAAACTTTTTTTTCTTCCATAACTAACTCAATCTTATATCTGAAACACTTGCTCCTGTTGGTATCATTGGAAACACATTGCTTTCTGGTTCAATCACCACTTCCAAAAAATAGGCCTCTTTTGAATCTGTCATTTTTTTGATGGCAGCAGCCAAATCTTCACGTTTTGAAACCCTGTTGGCTTCAATGCTGTATCCTTCCGCAATTTTCACGAAATCGGGATTTGTCATCACCGTTGAAGCATAACGTCGGTCAAAAAACAATTCCTGCCACTGTCTCACCATTCCCAAAAAGCTGTTATTCAACACCACAATTTTAACTGCGGCTTTGGTTTGAAGAATGGTTCCCAATTCCTGAATGGTCATTTGATAACCGCCATCACCAATAATGGCAATAACTTCACGGTCTGGCGCGCCCATTTTTGCGCCGATGGCTGCCGGCAAGGCAAATCCCATCGTTCCCAATCCGCCCGAAGTGACATTGCTTCTGGTTTTTGTGAATTTCGCATAACGCCAAGCAATCATTTGATGCTGGCCCACATCGGAAACGATTACCGCTTCACCTTTGGTTTCTTTATTGATTCCTGCCAAAACCTCACTCATCGTCAGGCCTTCTTTCGTTGGATTTAATTGATCGTTAATCACGGTTTCCTTTTCAATTTCATACAATTTATGAAATTCCTTCATCCATTCCTGATGGTTTCCTTCGTTCACAAATTGCATGATCTCCACCAAAGATTCTTTTACGGTTCCCAAAACAGCCACATTGGTTTTAACATTTTTATCGACTTCTGAAGGGTCAATTTCAAAATGTATAATTTTTGCCTGTTTGGCGTAGGTGTTTAAATTTCCGGTCACGCGGTCATCAAAACGCATTCCGATGGCAATCAACACATCGCATTGGTTTGTCAGTACATTGGGCGCGTAATTTCCGTGCATGCCAACCATTCCCACATGCAAAGGATGGTCGGTTTCCAGCGCCGACAAGCCCAAGCCTGTACAGGCCGACGGAATGCCGGTTTTTTCAATAAAGTTTTTAAATTCATTTTCCGCACCGCCAAGAATCACGCCTTGCCCCCAAACAATCAATGGTTTTTTAGCCTGGTTTATTAAAGCTGCGGCATCTTTTACTTTTTCTATGTTCAATTTTGGCACCGCCTTGTAACTTCGCACACTTTGACATTTTTTATAGGAAAAATCGAGCTGTCCGAATTGGGCATCTTTTGTAATGTCAATCAATACCGGACCCGGGCGACCCGATTTTGCGATGTAAAATGCTTTCGCAAAAACCTCAGGAATTTCACTTGCCTTGGTGATTTGATAATTCCATTTAGTCACTGGCGTAGAAATGCCTATAATGTCCGTTTCCTGAAATGCATCAGAACCCAACAAATGAGAACCTACCTGGCCCGTGATGCAAATCAAAGGTGTTGAATCAATTTGTGCATCGGCAATTCCGGTCACCAAATTGGTAGCGCCAGGACCCGAAGTTGCGAATACAACCCCAACATTTCCCGTTACGCGCGCAAAACCTTGCGCCGAATGAATGGCACCTTGCTCATGGCGCGACAGCACATGGTGAAATTGAGATTTGTATTTGTACAATTCATCATAAACCGGCATAATGGCACCGCCGGGATAACCGTAAGCCAATGTTGAACCTTCTTCCAACAAGCATTTGATGACCGCTTCGGCTCCCGACATCTTCACCGTTTTCACCGCTGTTTTTTCCTGAACTTCCTTCTTTAATGTTTCCATCGCTTTAAAATTTATCCGTTACACAACCTTCAGAAGCTGTTGAAACGATTTTTGCATATTTATACAATATTCCTTTTTTATGTTTTGGCTCAGGCGACTTCCAAGCTGCTTTTCTTAAAGCCAGCGCTTCCTGGGATAATTTGACATTGATTGTTTTATTTTTGGCATCAATCACAATCACATCGCCATCTTTCACCAACGCAATGACGCCTCCAGATTGTGCTTCAGGCGTAATATGCCCTACCACAAAACCGTGCGTACCTCCCGAAAAACGTCCGTCCGTTACCAGCGCCACCGATTTTCCCAAACCAGCACCCATAATCATTGAGGTAGGTTTTAACATTTCAGGCATTCCCGGTCCGCCTCTAGGGCCAACATAACGAATGACCACCACATCGCCTTTTGTGACTTTTCCGGCACCAATTCCGTCATTTGCTTCTTGTTCCCCATCAAAAACAACTGCTTTTCCTTCAAACAAGTCTCCTTCATTTCCGCTTATTTTAGCCACAGATCCTTCCGTGGCCAGGTTTCCATATAAAATTTGAATGTTCCCCGAAGATTTCAATGCTTTTTCAGTGGTATGAATCACGTGCTGGTCTTCTTCAAAACTTAAAGGGGTCACATTTGCCAGATTTTCAGCCATCGTTTTTCCGGTAACCGTCATACAATCCCCGTGTAACAAGCCTTTTTCAAGCAAATATTTCATCACTGCAGGCGTTCCGCCAACGCCGTGAACATCTTCCATCAAATATTCACCGCTTGGTTTTAAATCGGCAATCACCGGGGTTCTGTCGCTCACACGCTGAAAATCTTCCAAGGTAAATTCTATGTCCGCAGCATGCGCAATCGCCAGATAATGCAATACGGCATTGGTTGATCCGCCCAAGGCATTTACGACCGCCACCGCATTTTCCAGCGATTTTTTGGTAATGATGTCCAAAGGTTTTAAATCGAGTTCCAATAAATTTTTAATGGCGGAAGCGATTCTTTCGGTTTCCGTTTCTTTTTGCGGATTTTCCGCAGGAATGGAGGAATTGTAAGGCAATGCAAAACCCAAAGCTTCTATGGAAGAAGACATCGTATTGGCCGTGTACATGCCGCCGCAGGCACCTGCGCCCGGAATGGCATTTTTTATAATTTCCCTAAAATCTTCTTCTGAAATCACCCCGGCAATTTTTTGTCCGAGTGCCTCAAAAGCAGAAACAATGTTTAGTTTTTTTCCCTGGTATCTTCCTGAAGCAATGGTTCCGCCATACACCATTAACGATGGCCGGTTCAACCGCAACATCGCCATAATGGCGCCGGGCATATTTTTATCGCAGCCAACAACGGTCACCAAAGCATCATAACTTTGGGCATTCATTACCACTTCAATAGAATCGGCAATAATATCGCGCGAAGGCAGGGAATAATTCATTCCCGATGTTCCCATAGAAATTCCGTCGCTAACGCCAATGGTGTTAAAAACGAGTCCGACCTGATTTTTTTTATTGACTTCCTCTTTAATTTTATAGGCCAGATTGTTCAGGTGCATATTGCAGGGATTTCCGTCGAAACCGGTGCTTGCAATGCCCACTTGTGGCTTTTTCATGTCTTCATCCGTCAAACCAACGCCATATAACATGGCTTGGGCAGCAGGCTGTGTTTCATCTTGGGTGACTCTTTTGCTGTATTTATTTAGTTGCATTTAGGGTAATTCTTATTTAATTCTGTTAAATTTATTGATAAAACCTAAGTTTTAATCGCCGTTTTATAATAAACGGCAAATTTAAACCAGTCATTTGTTTTGCGCCGTTGGCATTTGCTTATTTTACAGTATCCACTTTCTGCTAATTTTAGTTATATTTCTGTTTTTCATATAGTTATCTCTATTATTTTTACAATGATTATACCATAAAAAAAACCTTCCTAATGGCTATTAGGAAGGTTTTTATAATTTTTATGAAACTAAAACAACATCCCTAACCTCCTTGTGAAATAATCACAGAGACACGAATAGCAATGATATTTAGAATTACTTTTTTCATTTGAAGCAAATATGGGAATTAATTATTAAAACCAGTAAAAAATATCGAATTTTTTTATTTCACCAATTTTCCGGCCTTTTGACGAATGATTTCTTCTACGGAAACGTGCTGAATTTTGCTTTCCAGCCACGACAAAATATCCAAATATAAAAATGCGCGTTTTTCATAAGGATGGTCTTCATATTTAAGTAATTCATCGTGCAAATTGACAAATGCTTTGTGAAGTTCCTGCGGATAAATATTTTTTAGGTTTTTTAAGAACTGGATCATTTTGCGTTGTACCTGATGCAAATCGTTCATTTTGATCAAAAACTGATAGGTTGACACAATTAATTTATCAATATTGTCATCCAAACCGGCATCATAATGGGCCACTAAATTCAACACCCGTGAAAAGCACAACAAATCCTCACGCATTTTCAGCTCTTTATTGTCGATAATTTTTTCAAGGTAAAAAATACATTCCTCGTTTTTGCCGGCACCAAAATACATACAGGCAATTTTATAGTAAAAAACCATAATATGATGCGCATCAATATTGCTTTCATATTTCGGAATTTCCTTCAATAAAGTTGACACAAAACCCAAACCTTCCGTAAATTTTCCCTCCAAAAAATAATAATTTAATTTATTTTGGTTGAAATATAAAAATGCCAAGGTTTTGGTGTTTTCATTCAACGTAATATTTTCATTTTTGATGTCGGAAGTCAAGTGTTTCAAAACACTGTTGTATTTGGTTTTGTGCTTGATTAAATACAGGGATTCCAACAAATAATTGACACCTTTTAAATAGAATACCGGATTCTGGATTTTCATTTCAGGATTTTCTTCAAACAAATCGACCCATTTTTGGGAGTAACGATAACTCAACACAAAATCCTGCAAAATAAAGCTGTGCCACAAATAAGCCTGGTATAAAAACAATTTTTCCCTGAAACCCAATTCAGAAAATTTATATTTCGGCAACTGCTTTTCAAAATAGGCCGTTACTCTTTTTAAACCCTTATCGTCTTTTACATAACCTTCTTTCAAGAACAAACTGTACAATTGAAGGGATAAATTCGACAATTTGCTGATGCGAACGTTTTTTAAACTCAATTCTTTTGCCTGAATCGCCAATTCATCGGCCCTGTTGCTCATGCTTCGGGTGATGTACTGCGATTCGATCACTTTTTCAAACTCCACAATTTCATAGGCCAAATTGTTTTCCGCATTGTTCAGCGCCAGCTCTTTTGCCTTGTCCAAAATTTTTAGACTTTGCTTGTACAAGCCTTTATTGTATAAAATCGCCGCAAAATCGAATTGCTCCCGAATATTTGTCCGCACGTTTTGGTGAACCGGATTAAAACGCAAACTCACCAAGATTTGTTTGTACAAATGCGCTTTTGTGTTAGATATTTGTTGCTTTTTGATGTTTGTTTTGCTTAAAATCAATTCATCATCATAAACAAGTACTTTGTCCAATAAATTAAATAAACCCATAAAGTTGGCCTCTGCATTTCCGCCCAATCTGCCTGCATACAGTTTAAATTGTCGCTTTTCTGATTTAGAAAGGGACTTCACCAACATAAAAAGCGCATCTTTTTGATCAATAGCCATTGTAACCAAATTATTTTTATTTAACTGAATAGCAGTATTTTAGCTATTAAATTTAAAGTTTGAATATAGTAAACAAACCTAATTACAAAAGTATATAAAAAAACCATACCCCTATTTTTGACAATCAAATGTGATAAAAATAAATAGAAAATGAGTATAAATAACGTTCAAATTTTTGACACAACCTTAAGAGATGGGGAGCAAGTGCCTGGCTGTAAGTTAAATACTGAACAAAAACTAATTATTGCAAACCGACTTGATATTTTAGGCGTTGACGTGATTGAGGCCGGATTTCCTGTTTCCAGTCCGGGCGATTATAATTCGGTTTTGGAAATTTCAAAAATAATAAAAAACGCCACTGTTTGCGCACTAACCCGTGCAAACCAAAAAGACATTGAAGTGGCCGCTGCAGCCTTAAAATACGCCAAACGTCCGAGAATTCACACCGGAATTGGCACTTCCGATTCCCATATTTTATACAAATTCAATTCCACCCAGGATAAAATAATTGAACGCGCCATTCAGGCCGTTTCTTACGCTAAAAAGTATGTGGAAGATGTTGAGTTTTATGCCGAAGATGCGGGAAGAACCAGCAATGAGTTCTTGGCCAAAATATGCGAACAGGTCATTAAAGCCGGTGCAACCGTTTTAAATATTCCCGACACGACAGGCTATTGTTTGCCCGATGAATATGGCGCAAAAATTAAATTTTTGAAGGAAAATGTGAAGGGCATCCATAATGTCACCATTTCCTGCCACTGCCACAACGATCTGGGATTGGCCACCGCAAATGCCATTGCCGGCGTTCAAAATGGTGCACGTCAAATTGAATGCACCATTAACGGTATTGGTGAACGTGCCGGAAACACGGCTCTGGAAGAAGTCGTCATGATTTTAAAACAGCATCCGTATTTAAACTTAGACACCAATATCAACACAAAATTATTGTACGAAACCAGCCAGTTGGTGCAACAAAGCATGGGAATGATCGTGCAGCCAAACAAAGCCATTATTGGTGAAAATGCTTTTGCCCACAGTTCGGGAATCCACCAGGATGGCGTGATCAAAAATCGTGAAACCTACGAAATTATAAATCCCGCCGATGTTGGCGTCAACGAATCTTCCATCATATTGACCGCCAGAAGCGGCAGGGCAGCCTTGGCGTATAGGGCAAAAAATGTGGGTTACGACCTTACCAAAGTTGAATTGGACGATATTTATCCGCAATTTCTGCAATTTGCGGACCATCATAAAGAAGTAAATGACAACGACCTTCATCATTTGATGGAATTAAACCACATCTATAAATCAAGTATCGCTATTTAATTTTTTGCTTAAAAGGTAAAAAAAGGCGCTCCAGCAACTGAAAGTAACAAAATAATTATTATTTTAACAGGCTAATTTGTTAGGTCTTGGAATTAGATTTCTCTTGGCCTTAAAAATGAAATACGACCCATGAAATTAAAAATAGCCGTGCTTTCGGGTGATGGAATTGGTCCTGAAGTTACCCAGCAAGCCATCAAAGTTTTAAATGCGATTGCTGAAAAATACGACCATACTTTCGATTTTGAAAAAGCAGTTGCTGGCGCCAAAGCCATTGAGGAATGTGGTGATCCGTTGCCGGAAGAAACCCTAAAAATTTGCGCAAATTCCGATGCCATTTTATTCGGCACCGTTGGCGACCCAAAATACGACAGCAATCCGAATGCAAAAATTCGTCCTGAACAAGGATTGATCAAACTCAGAAAAAGCTTGGGTTTGTTTGCCAATATTCACCCATTAATTACCTATAACTCCTTAATCCACAGGTCAAATTTAAAGAAAGAGGTGATTAAAGGAGCCGACTTTGTGATTTATCGGGAATTGACCAGCGGTATTTATTATGGGGAGAAAAAATTAAGCGAAGACGGGAATACCGCATCCGACAATTGCACCTACACTTCCGAAGAAATTGACAGAATCGCCCACTTGGCCTTCAAGGCGGCACACATCAGAAGAAAAAAATTAACCTTGGTTGACAAGGCCAATGTATTGGAAACATCGCGACTTTGGCGCAAAAGAATCTTGGAGATTTCAAAAAGTTACCCTGATGTAAAAGTGGAATTTTTGTTTGTTGACCGCGCGGCAACACAACTCATTTTGAACCCAAGACAATTCGATGTTATTTTAACCGAAAATATGTTCGGCGACATTTTAACTGATGAAGCCAGCGTTATTTCGGGTTCGGTTGGTTTGTTGGCTTCTGCATCCGTTGGGGAACATCACGCGTTGTTTGAGCCAGTTCACGGCTATTATCCGCAGGAAAAAGGTAAAAATATCGCCAATCCGCTGGCGGCAATTTTAGCCGCTGCCATGTTATTAGATCATTTTAAGTTGTATGACGAAGCAGAAAATATTCAGGTCGCCGTTGAAAAATCTATCGAACTAAACATTTCAACACCCGATTTAAATGCCACAAACCATTTTTCGACCACCAGTGTCGGCAATTTTATAAGCGATTTTATTTTGGATGATGAAAACACGTTTTACAATAAACACAATATTGATTTGGGGCAGTCGACCATTATATAAAGATTAAAGGTAAAGGTGTACTGAAAAACTATTAACCTTTTCCCTTTTACTGAATTGCCCTTATCACATCGTGTTTGGTGATGATGTGAAATTTATTGTTTCCAAGGTCTACCAAAACAGCACCATTGTCCCTGTTGATTAGTTTTGAAATTTTATCGATGGAGGTGTCGCTTTTCACGATTGGAAAAGGCGCCCGCATCACTTCTTTAATGGGTTTGCTGGAGATGTCTTTGTCATCAAAATACAAACGAAACAAATCACTTTCATCCACAGAACCCACAAATCCGTCCACGTCCGTGACCGGTATTTGGGAGATGTCGTTATTTCGCATGCGCTCAATGGCGTGCGACACCAGTTCTTCCGTTTTTACGGTAATCATTGGGGTATCTATCCGATCTCTGATCAGGTCAATGGCTACCTTTTTTTCATCGTCCAGAAATCCGCGTTCCCGCATCCAGTCGTCATTAAAGATTTTGGCCACATATCGGCTGCCGTGGTCGTGAAAAAGCACCACCACCACATCATCTTTTGTAAAATGTTCT
>Ga0156193_102_pt2 | contig 12066 bp, 6 predicted proteins | sample RifCSPlowO2_12_FD_107846 | JGI IMG/M metagenome (GOLD analysis project Ga0156193, IMG submission 107846) | Flavobacteria bacterium RIFCSPLOWO2_12_FULL_35_11
AAACTGTCAAAAAATAATTTCTGGCAAAGCCAAACCTTATTTATTTACCATAGCCAATAATTTATTTTTAAATGACTATTCCAAAAAAAAAGTTGCTTTAAATTTTGTGAAAATTCCTAAAAAAAATTATACCAATGAAAATCCTGAGTTTTTATTGGAAGAAAAAGAATTTAGCGCCAACCTGGAAAAAGCTTTGTCAAAGCTTTCAGAATCCCAAAGAATTGCTTTTTTAATGAATAGAATTGATGGAAAAAAATACAAAGAAATAGCAGAAATACTCAACATATCGGTTAAAGCAGTGGAAAAAAGAATTCATAACGCGCTATTAAATCTAAGAAAGGAAATAGAAAATATTTAATTTATTGGTAGGGTAAAAATCCTTTTATCTGTTATTAAAATATAATGAAAACTATGGAGCAAAATTATTTTCTCGCCAAATGGCTTAACAATGAAATCACTGAAGCCGAGCTTAAAAACCATGTAAGCGAAGAGGAAATACGTGCCTACAAAAAAATAATTTCAGCATCAAACCAACTTGAAGCTCCGGCCTATAATGCTGAAGAAGCATTAGTGAAAATTAAATTAAAGCACTCAAAATCCAAAGTTAAAAAACTTCATTTTATTAATTTCTTTTACAAAGTTGCCGCTGTTTTAGCAATAATAGCCGCTTCCTACTATTTTATTTCTAACAAAAATACCACGTACGCCACAAACTTTGCTGAAAAAACAAGTTTTGAATTGCCCGATAATTCAAACGTTCACCTGAATGCCGATTCTGAAATTACTTTTAAACCAAAAAATTGGAAAAATAACAGAGCGTTAAACTTAAAAGGTGAAGCCTACTTCAGTGTTTTTAAAGGATCGACCTTTACCGTAAATACGGTATTGGGAACCGTTACCGTTTTAGGGACCAAATTTAATGTTGTTGTCAGAGAGCATTATTTTGAAGTTAACTGTTACGAAGGAATAGTTACTGCAACTTTCCAAAATAAAACCATTAAAGTGCCGGCAGGCAGTTCATTTAAAGTATTAAATTCAACCAGTAACCTTGTAAAAATTACCGAAACCAATCCGTCTTGGATAGAAAACAACAGCAGTTTTAAAAGCATGCCTTATAAGTATGTTATTCAGGAAATTGAAAGACAATATGATATAACCATTGTGTATGAAGTTGAATATGCAACTACTTTGTTTACAGGCAATTTTACACATACAAATTTAGAAATGGCGTTACAGGCAATTAGCATCCCACTTAATTTAAAATATTCGATAATAAGTGATAAAAAAGTACGTTTACACCAATAATGAAAATCAACAAGCGGCAACTTTTATTAACTTTAACTTGCTTCCTTTATTCATTTTTTAACTACGCGCAGCAGTTAAATAAAGAGGTAAAACCACTTTTTGAAATATTGGCGACTGCTGAAAAAAAATTTCAAATTACATTTACCTATGCCAATAAAGTAATTGAAGCTATTGAAATTGTCCCTTATTCTGAAAATTTAAACTTAAATGAGGTCCTAATTTATTTTAAAAACAATACTCCTTTAACTTTTACCTTTTTAACAAAAACTAACATTTTAATCAATAAACAGATCGATAAAAATTCAATTTGTGGGTATTTAATAGATGTAAATAGCGGAAATTATATTGAAGGTGCGCTTATTTCTGTATCAAACACCAATCTTAGTACAGTGTCAAACAGAAATGGTTATTTTAAAATTGATGGAATTACTGAAAACCAGGTACTTGAAGTAAGTAATGATACCTATCCAACAATTTATTTAAATGCTTCAAAGCTTTTAGCCAGAAAATCTTGTTTAACCATTTCACTTGCGCAAAAAATTGAAAGACTTCATGAAGTCATGTTAAACAATTATCTAACTTCCGGAATTACTGTAAACACCAATAATACCATTACCATTGATGCACAAAATTCAGGTATATTACCCGGACTTATTGAACCCGATATTTTACAAAAAATACAGGCATTACCGGGAATAAGCAGCATAAACGAAACCATTTCAAACATCAATATCAGAGGAGGCGCCAACGATCAAAATTTATTGCTTTGGGATGGCATAAAAATGTATCATTCCGGTCATTTTTTTGGATTAATATCGGCATTTAATCCGTATTTGGTTAATAATGTAACCCTCATCAAAAACGGAACAAGCTCACAATATAATGATGGTGTTTCAGGAACTATAATTATTGAAACGCTAGATTCAATTCACAAAAAACCTTTTGGCGGCGCAGGTTTTAATCTTTTAAGCACAGATGCATTTGCGCAAATACCTATTTCAGAAAAAGTTGCCATTCAATTTTCCGGAAGGCGCGCTATTACCGATTTAATAAAAACGCCAACTTTTGACCAGTATTTTAAAAAAGCTTTTCAAGATTCAAAAATCACAACCTCCAACACCTCACAAAATGAGTATGCACAAACCAATTCAAAATTTAATTTTTATGATTACAGTTTTAAATTGTTATATAATTTAAATAAAAACAACAGCATTCGGCTTAGCTTTTTAACAGTTGAAAACAAACTTCATTTTAACGAAACATTACAAACCGAAACCGTTTTAAACAGTAAAACAAGTGAACTTGAACAAAGAAATATTGCTGTTGGATTGCTTGTCAACAATAAATGGAACAATAAATTTAAAACATCAATACATACCTACTATACAAAATATGATGTTCATGCCGAAAACTTCTCCTTGTTAAATGAACAGCGGTTGATCCAAAAAAATGAAGTGTTGGAAACAGGCGTTAAGTTAAATACCTATTATAAACTTTCTAAAAATAGTCAACTTTTAAATGGTTATCATTTTTATGAATTAGGAATCACAAATTCTGAAGATGTAAATTTGCCAATATTTATTCGAACCATTAAAAATGTTATTAGAAATCACTCGCTTTTTAGCGAACTGAATTACACCTCAACCAATAACAAAACATTTGTTAATAGCGGTTTCCGACTTAATTATATTGAAAAATTTGGAGCTTTTATCGCTGAGCCAAGAATACAGGCTTTGCAAAAAATAAATTCCAATTTATCTTTAAAAATTGCCAGTGAATATAAAAGTCAAAATGCGACGCAAATAATTGATTTGCAGGAAGATTTCTTGGGTGTTGAAAAAAGTCGCTGGACTTTAGCCGATAACAGCTCAATTCCCATTCTCAAAAGCAAACAGGCTTCACTTGGAATTAATTACAAAAAGAATAATTTTTTTATTGACATAGAAGGATTTTATAAATATGTAAATGGCATTACAACTGCCAATCAGGGGTTTCAAAATCAACATCAATTTATTAAAACTTCGGGTAGTTATACCGTTAATGGCATTGAGTTTTTAATAAATAAAACAACTCGTAATTACAGTACTTGGCTTAAATATACCTTCAATGAAAATAATTATAATTTCCCCCAATTGTCACCCGCCATATTTCCCAATAATTTAGACATAAAGCATACTATTTCCTTTGGCAATACCTACATTTATAAAAAATTGAATTTTGCCTTGGGATTGCTTTGGAGAACGGGCAAACCATATACCACACCAACACAAAACAACAATGTCACTATTGATGGCGTAAACCGTTTTATAAATTACAACGCGCCCAACACCAATCGCTTATCCAACTATTTTAGAGCCGATTTTTCATCAACCTATAAATTTAATTTGAGCGAAAAAGTCAACGGAATGATTGGAGTTTCCGTATTAAACCTGTTTAAAACTAAAAATATTTTAAACACCTATTATAAAATAAACGATAAAAACACTATAAATACCATAAATAACACTTCCATTGGCACCGCACCAAACTTCACTTTTAGAATGTATTTTTAGCAGCAATCTCTATTTTTTAATTGTGAAACGATATTTTAGTGTGATTTTTAAATACATTTTTCTACTTTAAAACCAATTTATATTTCCTTAAAATCTTTAAATTAAGCCAAAAAATAATTCCAATGAATTTTACGCAATTCGTGAATTTTGCTATATATTTGTTATACAAAATGTACTTATAAGCATTGCATTATACAAGAATCAACAGCGCTAAATATAGGTGATGTTGGTTATTGAAAAAGGAAATTTAATTTTTTCCATGCTGCCTTAGCTATGAAAAATGGTTGGTATTTAATCCTGTTTTAATGTTGAATTGCCTTCAGAAGGCAATTATTGTTCAATAAAAGAAATTATCTTATTTATTTTATTGAACTAATTCTGATTTCTATAATAATGAAAACTGTTAATTAAATTTAAGAAAAAAATGAAAACACTTATCACATTGGTCTCATTGGTCTCATTGTTTTTCGCGAAGAATCAAGAAAACTTAACCATTAAAGCAACTTATGACGGATATGAAGAAGGATTCTATTATTTTACCGACGAAAATGATTACAGTTTCTTTTTTGAAGGTGTCGAAGCTACCGCAAGTGAAAAATATGACCTCACCGATAAACGTTTTATTGGAAAAACTTTTGACATAACCTATAAAGTTGAAACCACAAAAGGTGAATATGGAGAAGAATATTATGCCTCAATTATCGTTGATTTAGTGATGGAAGAATAAATTTTTTGAAAGCTTCACTGAAATTATTCTTCAGAATCTCAAAAAAAATTAAAAAAACATACTATTAAAAATGAGTAAAATAATTAAACCGTTGAAAGAAAATTCATCCAATTCTAAAGTAAACGGAATAACAACCATTAAAAGAAACTACTTATTTATTTCAAGATGGGGTGAATCTCTAGATATTGCTTATGCAACCCTTATAGAAGGAAATAACGTAAAATTATATATTGAAGAGAAATCTTACAGGGAAATAGGATATGGTTTTGTGACAAAAGTTTTGGACTGGAAAAAACACGTGGACTGGGCCGATGTCATTATTTTTGATTATACCGGCTATGGAAAAGTGTGTGCTGAATTACGCGCTAAGGGTAAAGTAGTTTTAGGCGGATCAGAATATACCGATAATTTAGAGCTAGACCGAAATTATGGGCAGGATGAGCTTAAAAAACATAAAGTAAAAACCTTGCCCTGGAAAGAGTTTTTCAATTTTCAGGATGCCATAAAGTATGTACAGGAAAATCCGGATGCTTATGTGATTAAGCCCAGCGGAGAAACACAAGAATTTAAACAATTGCTTTTTGTGGGAACTGATGATGAAGGCCTAGATATTATAAGGGTTTTAAAAGCCTATGAAAAATCGTGGGGAAATGATTTTGGCACTTTTCAACTGCAGCGAAAAGTAAAAGGCGTTGAAATTTCGGTATCCGCTTTTTTTAACGGCAGTGAATTTATTTATCCGCTTAATGTCACTTTTGAGCATAAAAAACTTTTCCCAAAAGAATTAGGCGTTTCCACCGGAGAAATGGGAAGCAGCATGTTTTGGGTAAAACATTCCCCAATATTTGACGCGACCTTAAAAAAATTTGAACCCACATTGGCCAAAAAAAATTTTAGAGGCCATATAGATATCAATTGTATTGTAAACGGAAATGGCATTTATCCGTTAGAATTTACCTCTCGCTTTGGGTTTCCCCAAATATTTATACAACGCGCCGGTGTTCATGAACCTTTTGGAAATATGCTTTATAAAATAGCAAACGGCGAAAATTTCACCATCAACGTTAAAAAAGGATTTCAAATAGGCGCATTTGTTGTGGTGCCTCCGTTCCCTTACGATGACAATAAGACTTTCAACCTGTTTTCGAAAGATTCCGTAGTCATTTTCAAAAAGGAAATGAAAGAAGGAATTCATCCTATGCATTTAAAAAAGATAAATGATGAGTGGCTTATAACCGCTGATACCGGTATTGCGGTATTGGTTACGGGAACGGGCATCACCATGAGAGACGCGCAAAAAATGATGTATAACCGTATTGGCAATCTCATTGTGAATAACTGTTATTACAGAACCGACATTGGTGACCGCTGGTTGGAAGATTCGGACAAGCTTTGGTCTTGGGGATTGTTATAAAAATAACCAGTACTTAAAGTGCCTAAAGTTTGGAGTACATAAAGTTAAAAAAAGCATCATACATTAAATATTTGCCTATTATGAACAGTCATTTGATCAACGCAACCGATAACCCTGAGCAGTTTTTTAATATGTTGCCTGAAGACTGGCAGGTTCTTATTGTTCCGTATTGGGAAAGCTACAAGGATGTTGCTAAAATCTACGTCTTAAAAGAAGATGAGGAAGTGGTTGCCGGCGGACTCGTTTTTTCTAAAAGCCTTCCCGATATGAGCGACTTTGAAAGAGCTCAACAACATCTGTTTTCTGAAGGCTATTTATACATTGGTTTTATTTGGGTTCCGATAGATAAAAGAAATCGGCAATTGGCATCCCAATGGCTTACTTTATTGAAAAACCAAGATCCAACCCAAAAATATTGGCTCACCATTGAAGAAGAATGGCTGAAACATTTCTATGAAAAAAATGATTTCAAGCTGATAAAAGAAAGTGATAATGACGATGATAAAGAATGGCTGTTTACTTGGAGACCGCAGACGGAAGTCAGAAGACCGGAGACCGAAGACGGAAGACGGAAGTCCGAAGACGGAAGACGGAAGACGGAAGTCCGAAGACGGAAGACGGAAGACGGAAGTTTGAAATAAATCGTAAATCATAAATCGTCAATCGTTAATTTTTTCCTAATGGCATAAACCCCATAAACCACACCAGCGATTAATAGGTAAGAAAGGCCGCCATCTATGGGTAAGCCTTGCGGATCTGGTGGTAGGTTTAGCGGCGGTGGCGGATCCATTTCAGCAAAAACAGAGATACCTGATAACAACATAACTCCACAACATAAATATGTCAAAATTTTTCTTCTCATCTTTTTTAAATGTGATTTCTAATAATCACTATTTTTAATTGTGATCAGAACTACTCTTTGTATCACCCAGAACTCCGTTTAACGAAATTAAAGACTATGTCTATTTATTTAATAATAATTCTTTTTGAAATTGTTCCGTTTGTTATATTTATTTGAACCATATAAACACCTGTTGCCAGTTTTACAGGCAATGAAATAATTCTTCTGTTAAGATTGGTGTTCCAAGTATTCATGGTTTGCCCTAAATAATTGTAGAGGGAAATGCTTCGTATTTCATCTGTGCCATTGTTTTTTATTTGCAATTCTTCACTGGTGTTGTTCACAAATACGTGATAATTTTTGTCTTCAATAATTGGATCCACAATCAATATATCTGTTCCCAAATCATCTGCCATCAATTTTTGATATTTAAAAATTAAGGAGAATCGGTCCAAATAGGTGCCCGCTGCCAATTCAATTTCAAAAGGCCTTTGGGAAATGTTGTGTGTTTTTCCGGTAAATTTATCTTTTATATGCAAGGTTGTATTTTCAGCAATGTTTTTGACATCCTCAATTTTAATGCTAGCCAAACCTACTTTTGCAATTTTAAGGCCCAATGGTAATTCTTGATCTTCATCAAAATTATTTACGCCCTGAATCACCAATTTTCCACTGCCAAGTTGCCAAAACATATCTTCCTTGCTGTCTTCACTTAGCGGGCCATCAAAACCAATGTCAAATTGATTCGTTGTATTAGGATCAACACCTGCCAATAATTGACGATGATAGCCTTCTGGCGAATCAAAAACCAGTCTGATTCTCGCATAGGTAACCGCATCGGTTTCTTTTTCTTTAATCTTTGTTTTAGTATTGGATTTTAAAAATATCGATCCATTATTTAGCAACCCAGTAACAACTTCCCGTTTAAAAACCCTTTGGTTGTTTTTAAAAACTAAAGTTCCGCCATCAACTGATATTGGTCCAGTCCCATCTGGATCAGTACCTTCAACAAAAAATGCTTGTCCAACAGGAATATAACGTTCTGGTTTCTTAAATCCAGAGACGCCATCATTAACAGATAAAGGAGTATTGGATTTTGCAGGAACACCTCCCATTAATGTGTAAGTAGCGTAACCACCAGCATATTGCGCTAAGATATGATTGTCCGTTCTTCGAAAATGATCCCAAAAATAAAGCGCACCATTAAAAACATTTACCCCAGCCCTACCAGACAAATTATCTAATATAAATTCATCGGCATCGAGCGCAGACGGATAAGGATTTCCTATTAAATACGAGCCATCTTTTGCCAAACCTAACGAAATATCTCCAGAATGCGGTTTGCCGACAAAAACATAGTTTTGCAATTCATCAACATCAGCAGCGCCGCCAGTTCCTTTCATTGTAAAGCCCTCTCCACTTTTTAACTGAACATAACTTGCAATAAATTTCCATTGATAATAATTATCCCAATCAGTATTAGAAGCGGAAATCAAAGAATTGTAGGACCAAATCCAACGATTGCTAATTTTTATAGGGCTTGTTAAAGTACCATCTGCAAAATAGGCGCCGTCACCAAAAGTAATTATACCAGGAGATGCGGAATTTGTACCATCTTTTAAAATATCTCTAACGGCATAAGGCTCATTATTAGCAAAATTGTTTAAAGGACTTACCGGTGATGACCAATAATTGTAATTGAAGCTATTTTTTTGTCCTTGCTGGTCACGTTCTATATAGCCGGAGCTAGTTGGTTCAAAAATACTTTCGCTGAATTGGGTAGGCATATACCTTTTTTGCACTAATTGAGATTCTCCCACCAAATCAATATTGCCATTTAACAATAAATAATGCGATATAAATAATTCATTACCGCTATTATTTTCATTCAATGGCTGTCCCGGATTGGCAATTGTCAATAATTTGCCAGATGTATCAGACAATAACCCTAAAACTCTAATATCTCTGTTTCCTGAACTAATATCATGCGAAATTTTCACAATATTCCAGTCTATTGGATCTCCATTTACCCCTGTGCTATTTGGCGCATCCCAAACATCATAATGTGTCCATGTATTATCAGTACCCCAAGGTTGACCATCAACTCTTGAAGTATATGGTATTGGTGCTGTTTCATTTTGATCTGAATCAATATTTCTTAACCTGCCTGAAGGACCTTTTGTTGGTGTTAGGTAGCCACAACCAATATTCATATGATAATAACCCAATAAATTTGTTGCCCATGACAATCCATTAACAACTATTGGTACAATTTCTCCTATAATGTCATCAGATCCACTCAATTTTATTTCTTGATTCATCATTTGGTGAAGCTGGTCATCTGTAAGCGCCACATTCCAAATACGTAATTCATCTAACCAACCATAAAAGTTATTTGTCGCAGTATTAGAAGATCCATCAGAGTCATCTAACGCACCCAATATACATTCAACATTGCCCGTTGTTGCTTCTGGAGCAATACCAGCCACAGTTCTAAGAAGTATTCCATCAATATATATATTGTAGTTTGTGCCATCAAAAGTGACTGCCAAATGATACCATCTATCAATACCAATACTATATTGAGAATCAATTGAACCATTGCCAAAAGAAGAGTACCAATAAAATTTAACTATGCCACCTTCTAAATTCAAATTATAGCCTTTTGTTGTATCGGTGATTAGCCTTTTAGAAAATATGGTTTGGGTACCGGTAACACTATTTGGTTTTACCCAAGTTTCAATACTAAAAGCACCATTAAGTGAATAATTATCTTTAAATGTTACAAAATCATCATCGCCGTCAAAATTTATATTATTACAACTTGTTATAGTAACAATAACATCATCAAAACAACCATTAGCTAAGGTCCATCTTAAAGTGTATGTACCAGGCTCTGCCGTGAAAGTTGCTCTTGGATCCAAATTACTCGAAAACGTTGGGGAAAATGCATTACAACTTGTTGGAGTGTATGGTAAAAACGACCAAGTCCCTATAACTCCAGTACCTGGATAATCTGTATCACCTGCACCAACATCTGGTACAACATAAAGACCAGCTTTCCATGCACCATTGTTGTAATTTTGTACAGCTGTTTGACTATTGTCGTAGGCATTTAGTGTAATACTCGATTGACCACATTCTCCAGTTTGAGGAGCAAAATCTTGGCCCGCATAAGCCAAGCTGGTATTTATAGATACGTATTCGGTACCATCATCAGTATCTGCTCTACACCCATTTACCAATGTAGTTACTCCATATTCCTGAATACCTGGCGTTACAGGTGTTAAATTAACAGTATTGCCAGTTGCAATTATGCCACCATCCTCATCTGTACACACTAATTCTTCATCTATTGGTGCATATGGAAAACCAACGTCATCAATTACCCAACCACTATATACATTAAAGTTTGAAGGTATCGTACCGCAAGTATTCCCAATTGCCGGAGGGAAATAGGTGTTATTACATTGAGCCTTACCCAATGCATCAAATGTAAATTTAACTCGAAGGTTTGACATATCTATATATGAAGATAAATCAATTGAAGCGAATTGAAACGGATCGGAAGTTGGCTGTTGTCCATTTGGACCACTGCCGCAAGAACCTGAGTTTGATTTTACCTCAAAGCCACTATCATTCCCAGAAGTATAATTGTCACCTTGTTCTGTATTTAATATAATATTATACGTATTACCACCATCCAAAGAGAGCTTTATTTCACCAGATCCACCATTACAGAAAAAATACGCTTGGTAAAATTCTAATATAGCTTCGGTAGCTGTCATGCCAATGGTATTAAAAATAGGTGTTTCCAAAGTTGTTTTATATGGACCCCAAGCAACAGCGAATTTCGTATTATCAGAAGTGTCGTAACGAATACCACCTTGTATAGTAGGACCGTTAGTTTCCTTCCAAGTAGGTTCGGAAGTATTATTACCACTTGCAGGGAAGAATCCGTCTATGCCATCAACACGCCAACCGTCTGGCTGAGCTTCATTAAAGAAACCTCCATCACCAAATTGACCTCCATAGTCAAAAAAGCTTTCAGCTTCTATTGTTACTGATTCATTCAAACATATTTGCGTATTGGTAATACTTACAATTCTAGGTGGTTCATCAGGTGGTAAAAAACGCATTATGGCCACAGGTGAAGTCTCAATACAATCTCCAGATTGAATAATTAATCTCACAAAAGTTGTTGTCGTTAAATTTGTTAATGTGTATTGTGTAAGACCACTAGTTCCCGGTATATCAACCCAATTTGGACTAATTTCTGTAGATCTTTGCCATGTACTTATATTACTTGGATTAATATTGCTATTACTATCCAAATTAAGTGTTAATTGCACATCTTTTGGATCGGCAATACCACCCGGACAAGCAGTTACCTCAATAAGGTTACTGGCCGGTACGGCAGGAACAGGAGAAGGATTTACCACGACACCTGTCAATGTGCCACTCGTAATTATAGGTGCTTCAACGGTAACTTCTACAGCACAAACGGTTTCATTACCATTATTGTCCGTAATTGTTAAATCAACATAATTTATACCAATATCATTGCAACCAAAAACAGTTTGAGCAAGCACAATTGAATCAATTCCGCAAGCATCACCGGAACTGGTATATAAAGCGTTAACATCAGTAATTGTAGCTTCTCCTGTATATGAGTTTAAAGTAAGTGTAATGACTCCACAATTTGCATTTGGTGGCGTAACATCTTCAACGGTGACTGTCGCAGGACAAGTTGATTCATTTCCCTCATTGTCCGTTACCGATAAAGTAACCGTGTTTGGACCAATATCCTCACACGTAAAAGTTGTTTTGGATAAACTTAGCAAGGATATTCCGCACGCATCATTCGAACCATTGTCAATTTGACTTGCACTAATAGTTATTTCTCCTGATGCATCGAGCTGAACTGTGATATTTTGGCAAAGAGCTGTTGGTGGTTCATTGTCCGTTACTGTCACTGTTTTTGATCCTGTAGTCGTATTTCCGGCTGCATCGGTAACTGTATAATTAATTGTGGTGACTCCTTTGTTAAACGTATAAGTGCCCACCTGACCTGCTGTGGAGGTTTTTACTGTATCTCCACTCAATGTATAAGCTATCGTTGAACCGGTACAGTTGTCTCCAAAAGTAGCGTCCGTTACTGCAACCGAAGCCGTACATAAACCAGCCGCTGTATTCGCAGTTTGATTCGTGCCTGCAGTGAGAGTTG
>Ga0156193_184_pt1 | contig 11973 bp, 12 predicted proteins | sample RifCSPlowO2_12_FD_107846 | JGI IMG/M metagenome (GOLD analysis project Ga0156193, IMG submission 107846) | Flavobacteria bacterium RIFCSPLOWO2_12_FULL_35_11
AACTAAAATTTTAAACCAACCAGGTTCATCTGTTTTAGACGGAATAGAAGATTAATATTATGGAAACAATTATATTTTATATACTCGCAGCGTTAACGATTATTTTCTCCGTTGCTTCAGTAACCAGTCGAAAAATTTTAAGGGCCGTTATTTACTTACTGTTTGTACTTATCTGCATTTCCGGTATTTATTTTTTAGTTAACTACAATTTTTTAGCAGCCATCCAACTTACTGTTTATGGCGGCGGCATTATTGTATTGTTCATTTTCGCGGTGATGCTTATTCATCACGTAGAGCTAGAATTAGAAAAAACAGCTTTAAAGAAAAAACTCATTGCAGGGCTTTTAAGCGTTGCAGGTTTGGCAGTTACGCTTTGGGCAATTTATACCTTCCCTTTTCAAGTAGCAAACACGTATACCTCTATAGAAGTTGCTGACATAGGCAGAATTTTATTGAGTTATGAAGATGGCGGATTTATATTGCCATTTGAAGTAATCAGTGTGCTTTTGGTAGCCGTTATGATTGGCGCCATAGTAATTGCAAAAGGAAAAAGATTGTCCGAAGACGGAAGTCCGAAGACGGAAGTAAAAAATTGAAATAAAAAATGGAAATAGGATTTAAGTTTGAAAAATTAATTATATGGCAAAAGGCTATGGATTTTGGGGAGGAAATTGATGTCCTGTCCAAAAAATTTCCGGCGAATGAAGTTTTCAATTTAACTTCACAAATAAAAAGAGCTGTAGATTCAATTGCTTTAAATATTTCAGAAGGTTCTATTGGACAAACAAATCCAGAATTTAAAAAGTTTATGGGTTATTCCATTCGATCGTTAGCTGAGGTGGTGACTTGTTTACATAAAGCTTTCAAAAGAAAATACATTACCGAAATAGAATTTAATCAACAATATGAAAACGCTTTCAATTTAATGAATATGATGGTCGCATTTAAAAAGAATATACAATGAAAAAACTTCCGACTTCCGTCTTCGGTCTTCTGACTTTAAAAAACAATAAATTATGATTGCAGGTATTAGCATTTACGAAATTTTAACCTTAACAAGTATCTTATTTTTCATAGGAATTTACGGGTTTTTTACAAGAGACAACTTAATAACGGTATTAATGGCGGTTGAATTGATTTTAAACGCCGCTGCCGTAAATTTTGTGATTATCAACACCTATTTGTATCCAGATTTAATTCAGGGCGCTGTGTATTCAATTTTTATTATTGCCTTGGCAGCTGCGGAAACAGCGTTGGCCATTGCCATTATTATTAATTTGTACAGAATCATTTACTCTGTTGAAGTAAAAGATACAGAAACCATGAAATATTAGAAGGTTTAAGTTAGAAAATAAATAGACAAAAAATTAAATTATAAAAAATGGATTTTAGTTATACCATATTAATTCCTTTGATTCCTTTAGCACTGTTTGTTATTTTAGGATTATTCAGCAAAAAAATACCAGCTTCAATTGCAGGTTGGTTTGGGTCATTTGGATTAGGAACCTCATTTGTATTGTCACTATATACAGCGTACCATTATTTTTTAGAAGGAAAATTAAATGGTGTATATCAAACATTTATTTATAAACAAACCTGGCTCGTATTTACCGATAAATTGCATATAGATTTAGGCGTAATGATTGATCCAATCTCTGTTATGATGATGGTTGTAGTGACCACCGTTTCTTTTATGGTTCACATATACAGCAGAGGTTATATGCACGGCGATGATGGATACACTCGCTTTTTTGCTTACCTGGCCTTATTCAGCTTTTCCATGCTTGGTTTGGTGTTGGCAACAAACTTATTCCAAATGTATATTTTTTGGGAATTGGTTGGGGCGTCCTCTTTTTTGCTGATAGGTTATTATTACACCAAACCATCCGCAGTGGCAGCCGCGAAAAAAGCATTTATTGTAACCCGTTTTGCCGATTTGGGTTTCTTAATAGGAATCCTTTTAATCAGTTATTATACAGGCACTTTTGATTTCCAAGAACTAACAAATCCGGAAGGAATGTTAATCACCAGTTGGGCTTCTTATTCCTTTATGGGATTGTCGGTTTTCACCTGGGGATTGATTTTAATTTTTATGGGTGGTGTCGGTAAATCGGCGATGCTTCCGTTTCATATTTGGTTGCCCGATGCAATGGAAGGTCCAACACCTGTTTCTGCTTTAATTCACGCAGCGACAATGGTTGTTGCCGGTGTTTATTTAGTGGCAAGATTATTTCCTGCCTACTATTTTGTGGAAGGCGGATTTGCTTTGCAAATAGTGGCTTATGTAGGCGCTATTTCATCTTTGGTTGCCGCATTAATTGCAGTGACCCAAACAGACATAAAAAGAGTGTTGGCATTTTCAACAATGTCCCAAATTGGTTATATGATGCTGGCTTTGGGCGTTTCAAAATATGAAGGACACGAAGGTTTAGGATATATGGCCTCTATGTTTCATTTGTTTACACACGCCATGTTTAAAGCGTTGTTATTCTTGGGTGCTGGTTCTGTAATTCACGCAGTTCACAGCAATTATATGAAAGATATGGGCAGCTTAAGAAAATATATGCCAATTACACACATCACTTTTTTAATCGCAGCACTTTCTATTGCAGGTTTCCCTGGATTTGCTGGTTTCTTCAGTAAAGATGAAATTTTAGTTGCAGCTTTTGAAAGCAATAAATTAATTTATTACAGTAGTGTTTTAGTGGCAGGCCTGACCGCGTTTTATATGTTCCGATTGTATTTTGGCATATTTTGGGGGGAAGACACAAAATACAAACACACGCCGCATGAATCTCCGCTAACAATGACCATTCCGCTGATCTTTTTAGCATTTATGAGTATTTTTGGAGGATATATTCCTTTCAGTCAGTTTGTAACTGCAGATTTAACACCTTTTACAGCACATTTAGATTTGCCATTGGCCGCAATCGCTTCTTCAGTGGGGATTATCGGAATTATCATCGCGTTCATTTTCTATAAAAAACCAAATGAATTGCCACAAAAATTCGCAAACGCTTTTGGCGTGGTTTACAAATTTATCTACAACAAACTTTATTTCGACGAATTATACATTTTCGTAACAAAGAAAATACTTTTCGGCATTGTGGCTTTTTCAGCTTCATGGTTCGATAAAAATGTTGTGGACAGTTCAATGATCGGCATTGGAAATGTCACTGTTTCCGTTTCGAATAAAATTAAGGGAATGCAATCGGGTAAATTGCAAGATTATGCCATGTCATTTGTTGGCGGTATTGTTGTGATTGCGATGGTTGTTTTTTATATATGGATAAATTAATTTAATACAATGGATATTTTATCACTTTTTGTAATAGTACCGGTGTTAATTGTTTTGGCTTTAACATTTTTTGCGAAGGACTTAAAACAGGCAAGACTCATATCAGTAGTAGGAATGGGAATTCAGTTTGCCATGTCCATCAACTTAATTTTTGCTTACTTAAAAGAGCGTGCTGTAAATACCGGCATTATGGTTTTTACCAAGGACGTTGTTTGGTATGAAACTTTTAATATTCATTACAGTATTGGTGTTGATGCCATTTCGGTGGTAATGATTGCCTTAACCTCAGTTGTGTTGTTGGCCGGTGTCTTTATTTCCTGGAAAATTGATGATTTGCCTAAGGAATTTTTTATATCGCTGATCGCTTTGTCATCGGGGGTTTTTGGATTCTTTATTTCTACCGACCTGTTTACCATGTTCGTGTTTTATGAAATAGCGGTTATCCCAATGTACCTGTTAATAGGTATTTGGGGTTCGGGACCAAAAGAAAATTCGGCCATGAAATTAACGCTGATGTTAATGGGTGCTTCTGCAGTTTTATCTGTTGGAATTTTGGGAATTTATTTCAATTCAAATGCCGATGGCGGCCCGTTAACTTTTAACATTTTTGAAATAGCGCAGGTAAACATTCCTGAAGCTGCACAAAATATATTTTTCCCTTTGACATTTATTGGATTTGCGGTAATCGGAGCCTTGTTTCCGTTTCATACCTGGTCACCTTCGGGTCACGCTTCCGCACCAACAGCCGTTTCTATGTTACACGCAGGTGTGCTGATGAAACTGGGAGGTTATGGTGTATTCAGAATTGCGATGTACTTATTGCCTGTCGGCGCTTTAAACTGGTCCGACTTTTTCTTGGTCTTATCCGCTTTCGGAGTTATCTACGGAGCTTTCGGAGCCGTGATGCAAAAAGATTTAAAATACGTGAATGCTTACGCATCCGTGAGCCATTTGTAGCTCGTTTTATTCGCCTTGTTAATGTTTAACAAAACAGCCTGGACCGGTGCCATTCTTCAATCTTTGTCACACGGATTGTTAACGGCAATGTTCTTTGCTTTAATTGGAATGGTATACGGAAGAACGCATACGCGTGAAATCTCAAAATTGGGCGGTATTATGAAAGTATTGCCATTTATTGGAGCCATTTATGTAATTACCGGTTTGGCTTATTTAGGTTTGCCGGGCTTTAGTGGTTTTGTGGCTGAAATGACCGTGTTTGTCGGCGCTTTTCAACACCCTGATATGTTCCGAAGAATATTGACCATTGTTGTTGTTTCTTCCATCGTGGTAACTGCCGTTTACATTTTAAGAATGGTTGGTAAAATTATGATGGGACCTTTATCAAATGAGGAATATAAAGATTTGCCGAAAGCAACCTGGTTCGAAAAAACCGGATTGATATTGTTGCTGATACCGGTTATTTTAATTGGTGTTTTGCCATTGGGATTAAGTGAAATGATAAAAGAAAGTCTTCAACCGTTTCTTGAACGATTATTATAAAAATTAAATAACATGAATTTAGAAAGTTTTCTACTAATGCGCTCGGAAATAGGATTATTGGCAATTTTATTATTGCTAATCATATTCGAAATATTTTCTAACAAAAAACAAAAAGCAGCCGTAATTCCATTTGCGCTAATTTTATTGGCCATCAATACCGTTCTTGGTTTTTTACCTCTGGAATCGGGTGAATTATTTGGCGGCATGTTTAGAACAAATGCGCTGTTATATTTCTTTAAAACAACCTTAAGTTTGGGCGTTTTAATTTTATTGTTACAATCGGCCGACTGGCTTAAAGAAAAAGTAGTCGATGAAAATAAAGCAACGGAATTTTTTATACTTATAATTTCATCCTTGCTTGGAACTTATTTTATGATTTCCGCAGGTGATTTTTTAATGTTTTATATCGGTCTGGAATTGACAACGCTTCCTGTTGCCGCTTTGGTTGCTTACGACACTTATAAAAGGATTTCTGCTGAAGGCGCCGTTAAATATATTTTATCATCGGCATTGGCTTCTGGCGCTGCGTTATTTGGCATTTCGTTATTGTACGCCACTACAGGAACTATTTATTTTGAATCGATGGCTGAAATTTTAGCAAGCTCTAATTTGGCTATTTTAGGATTCATCTTTTTCTTTTCGGGCTTGGCATTTAAAATCTCTTTGGCACCATTTCATTTTTGGACTGCAGATGTTTATGAAGGCGCACCTATTAACGTCGCTTCCTATTTGTCGGTTATTTCAAAAGGAGCCGCCGTTGTTATTTTAATGATTCTTTTATTCACGGTATTTAAACCATTAATGCCGGTTTGGAACAAAATAATTTATATCGTTATTATTGCCACCATGTTTATTGGTAACTTATTTGCAATAAGACAACAAAATTTGAAACGTTTCTTAGCCTACTCATCCATTGCGCAGGCTGGTTTTATATTATTGGGCTTAATGTCTGTTGATCAACTGGGAACAACGACCATCGTTTATTTTGTGGCTGTTTATATCTTCTCAAATTTAGGCGCTTTTGGTGTTGTACAGGCAGTTTCTTCTGCTTCAGACAAAGAAAATATCAACGATTATGAAGGCCTTTACAGAACCAATCCGAAATTAAGTTTGTTAATGATGCTGGCATTATTTTCATTGGCAGGTATTCCGCCATTGGCAGGTTTCTTTGGTAAATTCTTTTTATATACCGCTGCCGCGAGTCAGGGTTATTACATCCTGGTATTTATTGCGGTGGTAAACGCAACCATTTCATTGTACTACTATTTATTGGTGGTGAGGGCTATGTTTTTAAGACAAAGCGATCAGGCAATTCCGTATTTCAAAAGTCCGTTTTATATGCGCTTGGGATTAATTTTGGCAGCAATCGGTATTTTAGTTGCCGGGGTTTACAGCCCAATTTATGATTATATATTTTCAATCAGCAATACATTTTTAAATTAATATACTATGGGACTTGGAGGAAATCATTTATTTGGAAGCATTGGAGAAACAAGGGTTACTTTTGTTGAAAAAGGTGTGGATGAAAACCGTAGGGATTTTTTAAAAAACCTGTTGGAAGTAAACGGCTTTGAAGTTGTTCTTGAAGAAGACAAAATAAAAACAGAAGGCGATCCGCAACTGTACACGGTTGCCGTAACCGATATGACTTTTAACCCGACTGTTTGGGTTTTTCAACGCAGACTTAAAACTGCTGATGGCAGAAAAGTAACGCAAGATTATTGGAACCAAAAAACCGAAGAAACCAATCCGAGATACTGGAAAAACGCTAAATAACTTTAGATAATTGCATAATTTCATCTGCAATAAAATCGAATAAAATTGTGTCAATTATTTGCTGAGTTTCATTGGGAAATTGCAGTTCAACAAGGTCAGTGCTTTCTATCCAATTTTCAATTTCGGGAATGTGCTTCTTTTTTAAAGATTTCAACACAGGAACACCCAAAGATGACAAAGCAGTTGCGTTAAAATGTTGCTCGTATTGATTTTTCATAGGAATTACCATCAATTTCTTTTTTAAAAAAATGGCTTCCGCAGGCGTTTCAAATCCTGCACCGCACAAAACTCCTTTGCATGACGCCAAACTTTTTTCGAATTTCTTACCGTTAATCGGCTTCACATAAACATTCTTTTTTTGATAGTAATTTTGCGCTTCTTTAGAAAATACTTTCCATTTAACACCTTTAATTTCTGAAAGAACCGCAATGATTTTTTCATCAGAATAGGCGGGTAAATAAACAGTGTAATGGTCTTTTTCGGTTCGTTTTAACAACCTTATGTCCGACCTAATAATTGGTGTGTAAACTTTATCATTGTATTTTCTAAAATGAAACCCGTAATTAATCTTACATTTTGCATAGTTTTTTATGATAAAGCTTCCTCTAAAATCGAAAAATGATGGTTTGGGAACATTTTCAGTAAACAAAGCACTTTGGTGACTTAAAGAAATGCATTTTACGCCTTTAAAATAACAGGCCCAAGCGGTGATTGGCTCAAAATCGTTGATTACCAAATCGTAATCCGTAACCGGACAATTGATAATTTCTTTAATGACACTGCCAATGGAATTCCTTTTAAAAGTCTTCATAAAATCGATTCCCCCGTTTTTACCAAAATAAAAACTCAAGCCTTTATAAACAAAATCGACATCGTAAGGCAAAGCTATTTCGGCTTGCGTGCCACTGATCAAAATAGCAACCTGCGCACGTTTTAACAATGCCGGAATAATTTCTTTCGCCCTGCTTAAATGTCCGTTTCCGGTTCCCTGAATGGCGTATAATATCTTCATCTGTTTAAATTATATTTTTTAGCGGTAACAGCTACTGCCTGCCTGCCGGACAGGCAGGTTCGCCATTAATCAATACCTCATGCATCAAAATTTGTTATGCTCGTTTCATTAAAACTTAAAATTAAAGTCGGCCATTAAATGTCCGAACAATTCTTTGGCCGATTGGTCAATGGAATCTATTTCCTCCAAATCCATTCCAATTTCCTCTTTTTGATAATGGGCAGCATCGTATTTGTAAAGACTCCATTGCTTGTTATTATATTCCAAGGCAGTTAAATTTTCTACCCAGTCACCTGAATTTAAATAATGAGCGCTTCCTTTGTTTGTAGTGACTTCCTTAATTATTGGCTGGTGAATGTGGCCACAAACCACATAATCAAATTGATTGTCGATGGCAATGGTTGTAACCGTTTCTTCAAAATTATTGATAAATTTTATGGCGGATTTTACGCTGTCCTTGATTCTTTTCGACAATGAAATTTTCTCCTTTCCGAAAAAACTGCTGACACTATTTACTGCCCTATTAATAAGAATTAAAAAATCGTAACCAATGGCACCTAATTTTGCCAGCCATTTGGAATGTTTCATGGTAACATCAAAAACATCGCCGTGAAAAAACCAAGCTTTTTTTCCGTCCAATTCCAACACAACTTTGTTTTTTATTGAGAATTTGCCCATATTAAAATCGACAAATTTCCGGAACATTTCATCGTGATTGCCGGTAATGTAATAGATTTCTTTTCCTTCTGAAATCCAGCCCATAATATATTTCAACACTTTCATGTGCGATTTTGGCCAATAGCGTTTGCTAAATTGCCAAATATCAATAATATCCCCATTAAGAATTACTGTTTTGGGATTGATGCTTTTTAAATAAGATAAAAGTTCTTTGGCGTGGCAACCGTAAGTTCCCAAATGCACATCTGAAATAACAACAACCTCTACGCTTTTCTTCTTCTTGTAAGAATCCACTTATTAGAAATTATATTCAACATTGAATAATTTATAGGCGCAATTTCGGAAGTTACTGTTATTAAATGGTTTAGAGATTATTATAAATAGGTTATTAAACGATTGCTTTACCAATATAAACCAACGTATTTCCTTTCTCTATCTTAAAAGACTCATCTAATGAAGAAATTATATGAATAAAACCAGTATTATCCTTCAAAAACAAAGGAATAGTGTGTAATTCATCATTTACTTCTTTCAATAAACGGCTATAATGTTCTCGTGAATTAATAGGAACCTCATTCACAAAAGGGAAATCCCGTACAACTTCACTTAAATTAATAAAGTCGTCTTTATGGGTAAATAACTGTGTTTTGGGCAATTGTAACCCTTCCGTCATTTCATCAGTCGAAACTATTCTATAAGCACCATTTTCTCCAAAAATATTTGAAAATTTTTCAATAACATATTCATTTATAACAGGGTTTCCTGTTAATGCCAGCAGAAATCCCATGTCATTTAATTCAACATCCTCCAACAATTCATCTTCGTAAACATTGCCCTTCATCGCTTCAAGCCCCAGCAATTTTGCCCTTTCAATATTTTCAGCGTTAATATCTATTAAAACTACCCTTCTGCCATTTTTCTTTAAATAACTGGCTATTAAACGCGCAAAATTTGAGGCGCCAATCATAATAATTCCATCGGATGATTTTAAAAACACACCCGTTATTTTAGCAAACAAACGTGCCGTTGTGGCATTTAATAAAACGGTTCCCAATACAATCATAAACACCAATGGCGTAATATATTCTGCGTCTGGCTCTCCTTGCATAGAAAGTTTTAATCCGAATAAAGAGGCAATACCTGCAGCCACTATTCCTCTTGGGCCTACCCAGCTTATAAATAATTTTTCATTTAAGGTTAAACCGGAATGTGATGTGCTTAAAAAAACGCCTAAAGGTCGTAAAACAAAAACCACAATGCCAAACAAAACCAGTGTTTCCCATCGATACAGCAGCAACATGTCGCTTATATTTATGTTTGCCGACAGCAAAATAAACAATATTGAAATTAACAAAATGCTCAAAGATTCTTTAAAATAAAGAATTTCCTTTAATCCCTCAACTTTAAGATTTCCAAGAACCATTCCCATAATAACCACAGTTAGCAAACCCGATTCACGGGCGAATAAATCGGACAAAACAAATACCGCGAGTACAATTGCCAGAGAAGCAACATTAAGCAAATAATGCGGTATTAATTTTTTTTTGATTGAAAAATATAAGGCATATGCTGCCGTAAAACCAATAGAAAAGCCAACAACAACTATTTTTCCAAATTCAATTAAAGCCTCTATTGTATAATTGTACCCTTCACCAACCCTTATAAACTCAAAAATTAAAACGGCCGCCAAGGCGCCAATTGGGTCAATTAAAATCCCTTCCCATTTTAATACCGTTGAAACATCTTTTTTCAAGGGAATATTTCTTAAAATTGGCGTAATAACCGTTGGCCCGGTTACTATGATTAAAGCTGAAAATAAAAAAGATATTTGCCAGCTGATACCAAAAATATAGTGTGCCGCAAACCCGGCGCCAAAAAAAGTAACCAAAGAGCCCAATGTAATGAGTTTTAGAATGGCTGGCCCTACATTTAAAATTTCCTCTTTTTTTAAAGTCAAACCGCCTTCAAAAAGTATAATACTAATTGCTAAAGAAACAAAGTTGAATAGGCGCTCTCCGGGAAATAATCCTTCCGTACCATTCCAAACAGGCTCCAGCCATTTTGTGCTATCAGCAGAAATTAATGTTGATATAGGACCTACTAACAATCCGATTAGTATTAAAGGCAATATTGCAGGAAGTTTCAGTTTCCAAGCCACCCATTGCGCTATTGTGCCAAAAACAATAATTCCGGCCAATTCTATCATATACTTTATTTTATGTGAATTGCCTAATTTTGAAATTTCAGCAACGTTGCAAGATAATTAAATATATTTTACCATTTGCTGAATGGTTTTTTGGAGAAACTTGCATTGTAGTATTTTTGCTCCCCTGTAACTTCCTCGCCCAGCCAACTTGGTTATGCAATTATTAATAGAAAGTTACCAATTAAACAATGATTTTTCACTATTCATTGAAGTACTTATTTGCTCTATTTTGAATGATTAATATAAAGAAAAAATATTAATAAAACTCTCACCAAATATTAAAATGACAGCATCCAATTGCCCTAAATTTTACCCAAGATTTTATCCATTATCCAGCTGGTGTGAGTTGCAGAAAGTCCGGTTGATGGATGTTCTTTATGCTCAAAAAGTTGGGATCTCATGTTTTTTACATGATAAAATTGAATGTTTTCAGGATTTTCAATGAAAACACTTTGTATCCCCGAATTACTTTTTAAAACTATAGGTTGATCTGTAAAAACCGCAAATTCTATTTTGCCTTTACTTCCATAAATTTCAACCTTATCTTCTCTCATGTTAGTTCCAAAATTCCAACTTCCCGCTCCGGTAACACCATTCTCATGAAGCCAACAAGCAGTAATAGCATCTTTTGAAGAATATAATCCTTGCTGATTTAAACTTATCCCATGTGCCGTTTTTACGTTGCCTAGCAGAAATACAAATAAATCCAATCCATGACTTGCCAAATCATCAAAATAGCCTCCGTCAGCAATTAATTTATCCGTTCTCCAATTGTAATTTTTAGATTCATCCATATTATTTGGTGGCTTACTCAAATGCCAATTTATATGTCTAACCTCTCCAATCGCACCACTATCAATCCAAACTTTGACTTGCTTAAATCTTGGGAGTGAGCGTCGGTAATATGCCACAAATAGAGGCAGCTTTCGCTTTTCAAATTCTTCATAAATCGCCAAACTATCATAATAATTTGGGGATAAAGGCTTTTCAATGCAACATGGTTTTCCTGCGGCTGCAACTTTAAGTCCATAATATTTATGGCTATCTGGAGGAGTGGCAATATAAATAGCATCAATTTCAGGATCCTCGATTAATTCATCTGCATTGGTATAATATTTTTTTACTCCATGTCTTTTTGCATAATCTTTAACTTTATTCTCATCACGTCTCATCACAGCAGCAAGCTCAAATCCATCAACTTTATAATATGGTGGTCCACTTTTAATTTCTGTAACACTTCCGCAGCCAATAATTCCCCACCGAATTAATTTTAATTGTTCATTACCACTGTTCATACCTAGCTGTTTATAAGATTTAGTAATTTTTTATATTGATTTTATTAAAAACTCTGGAAAATTAGCCAATTTAAAACGATAGATTATTAACTTCCATTTCTTTTAATTCCTCGGAAAAGCTTTCTATCAGTTTAAATTGATTTTTAGCACGATCCAAATTGTGTTCAGGATAATCTGTTTTATAGTAAATATCTCCATTTAAAAAATC
>Ga0156193_185_pt1 | contig 11867 bp, 7 predicted proteins | sample RifCSPlowO2_12_FD_107846 | JGI IMG/M metagenome (GOLD analysis project Ga0156193, IMG submission 107846) | Flavobacteria bacterium RIFCSPLOWO2_12_FULL_35_11
TGCTGTCGCGCATCATATCTTCCATATTATCAATTTTTGGAGATTCTTCTACCGCTTTCCAGTCAAATTTTTCGTCGAAAGGATCCAATGCTTTTTGAGGATCAAAAATTCTTGAATCTATTTCCAAAGCATTGTAAATCTTGTAATTTGGCGTGGAGGTGAAAAAATCGCTTAAATCTGTGGCTCCGGCATCGTATTGGTTTAAATAAGGCATTCCTAAAATATTCCAAAATGTTTTAAATAAACTCCCAAAACTATAATGCACATTACTGACATAATCCTTTTTTACCCAAGGAGAAATAAGCATTAGCACACTTCTGTGGGCATCAATATGATCTACCCCATTTTGAGCGTCATCCTCTGTAATTACAATTAACATATTTTTCCAATAGGGGGTTCGTGAAAGATATTCCACAATGCGCCCAACGGCCAAATCATTGTCGGCCATGTAGCTTTCCCTGAAAGGATATCCAGCATCTGGGCGGTCTTCTGCGCCGTGGTCATTTGGGATAATAACTGTTGTAAATGCAGGCATCACCTCTTTGCCACCAATCCATTTTTTATCAAATTCCTTCATAAATTGGTCTATTCGGAATTGATCCGGAATGGCCGTATTATAGGTTGGGTACGTTTTAGAAGTCCGTTCAAAAAGTGGCTGCGGCATTGGGAAATTCACAAATTGTCTGATGCCGGTATATTTAAATTCCGGTTTGTAAAGCGCCGGTTCAAACATAATGCTAAAACCAAAATTATAGAAATCTGTATGATGTCGTCCTAAATGGTCCCACATAGAACCAGCCTCATTATAATCTTCTGGATAAATGGCACCTGCTGCGCCATTCATTGCAAAAACTCCCGGAGCTTTTGAATCTTCCTTAAAATTTCGGTTGCCGCCATAACTTGCGGCTGTGGCTGTTTCGCACCATTCATTTGGGTAAGTATTTACAAGCCATCGATGGCCATCGGCAGAAACATCAGAATCTACATAAAAATTATCCGAAATACCGAACTGTTTCGCTAAAGCCAGGTGATTGGGCATCACCGTTACATTTTGGATGGAATCGGTTTTATTTCTGTTTGAAAAACTTGCGTTTTCCCCGTATCTTGCTATTGTTGAATCACCATTACCTTTTTTAAGCTGGCCAAAAATTTCATCATAAGTTCTGTTTTCCTTTGATATAAAAACGATATGTTTTATTGGGCTTTCTTTTTCACCGGGGTATAGCGGTATCGGATTGTTCTCTCGATATTTAAAAATTGGATCGGATGCTTTTGTGAATTTAAAATTATTTGAAATAACCTGGTTTGTCATTTCCTTTAACTGTTCATCATTTGGAATGTCCACTACCTGAACCGTTCCTTTCATCAAGGATCCAATATAGCTGCCATCAGTACCCAGTTTAAAAGAAGCACCTCCGTTTGGTCCGCTGCCAAAACCTTTTGCATTCGCAATAATTAATTTTTTCCCATCATTGGTAACCTCTACTTTTGAAGGAAACCAACCTGTTGGAATATGTCCCAAAACTTTTTGGTCGGCAACATTGATAATGCCAATGGCATTTATACCAGATTCCGCAACGTACAATCGTTTTTGGTCCGGACTTAAAGCCAAACCGAAAGGAATTATCCCTCGAAATTGTTTTATTCTGTCATCCGGTTTAAGGTAAATGGAATTAATAACTGAATCTTTTTCGATAGAAATTACCGAAATATTGTCGTTGGTTCCATTGCTGACAAACACATATTCATTGGTTGCCACAATTGAGTTTGGGCTTGAACCTCCCACAGCAGGAATCCCTTCCGCCAAAGCCCCGACTAAATGGCCGGTTTTAATTTTTGCGACAACTTTTGGCTGAAGCCCGTTTTCTAGACCAATCGCAAACACAGAAAATGCTTCAATGGCATTAAGATCGCCTAAACCTTTAATTGATATAGTATCATTTTCGATGCCGTTTTCCATTTCTTTTGAACCATAGGCAAAAGCCGGATAACCAATGGATTTTATTTTGGCACTGTCAACTTTACTTTCTTTTATATAAGCGTATTCAAACATTCCCACATTTGCCACATAAGCCTTATTTTCATCCGGACACAAACAAATGCCAAAGGGATAGCGGCCAACTGGCACTGAATGTTTAAGCGTTTTTGTTTGTGTATCCGCAATTATCATCCTAAAACCAATCTGATCAACGGCATAAATTGTTTTTCCGTCTTTCGATAACTTTAAGTCGCCAATATATCCGTGGGAATAATCCGCTTTTTCCGATTTAAATGCGCAATCAATAAATCCTTTATTTTCTCCTGAGTTTACATCAAACAAATAAATTTTATTCTCTTGTCCGCCCGCAACATATACTGTTTGGTTGTCGGGAGAAATTGCCAAACCCATAAAAACAGAGGCCAAAACACCTTTATCAGTGGCCGGCCCGGGAGGGATTTGTTGCACTTCCGGATGGTTTGACAAAATATTTCGTATGATTGTAATTGAAATGGGGTTGGTTCCCGAATTGGCGGTAACTGCAATATTGCCATCCGGGCTTAATGTAAGTCCGTACGGATGTGGAGCGGTTACGATACTTTTACCAACTGGCGTAATATATCTGCCATTAGGGATAACTGTTTTTTCCAGTGAGTCAATTTTTGTAATTTCCTTCCCTGCCGGAGCTGAAATAATCCATAGATTTTTTTCTACTGATTTATTGGTAATGCTGCAACTAATAAAAAATAATAATACTAGCGATGGAATAATTTTTTTCATAAATTTATTTAATTGATTTTATCGTGAATTATTGATAAACTTTTATCGAGAATGTTCAAAGCGGTGTCCAACTCTTTTCTGGAAATGGTCAATGCTGGCGACAATTGCAATACATTCCCTGCGGATACCTTAAAACTTAATCCCTGTTTTAAACATTCATACATCACCGCTTCTGCTTCCGCATTGGCTTTTTCTTTGGTATTCCTGTTTTTTACCAATTCCACACCCCACAAAAGCCCAATTCCCCTAACATCACCAACCATTCGATATTTTAATTTGAGTGCTGCCAAAGCAGATCGCATATAAATTTCATCATTTTTAACCTTTTTTAAAAAGTGTTCCTCTTCAATAATATTTATAACCGTCATCCCTGCTATAGATCCTAAAGGACTTTTCTCATGTGTATAATGACCTAAAGAAATATCATTAAAAATATTGTAATCATCCCTCGTAATAATAGCCGCCTGCGGCATAATTCCGCCTCCTATACCTTTCCCAATACAAAGAATATCCGGCTCAATGCCATAATGTTCAAACGCAAACATTTTTCCGGTTCTTCCCAATGCAATCGGAATTTCATCCAGAATCAATAAAACGCCATATTTAGTGCAAAGCATCCGGGCTTCTTTCCAAAAATGTTCCGACGGAATTTGCACATCTGTATTTCTTATGGTCTCAGCTATAAAAGCGCCAATATCACCCTCTTTTGAAAAAACATATTCCAGATATTCCAGACATTTATTTTCATTGTTTTCAAAAATTCCTCTGTAGGTTACCGGTGGCGGAATACGTTCCACGCCTGGCATTAACGGCCCTATGTGATCCCTAAAAACCGATTCCCCGCCTACACTTATGGCATCTAAAGAGGCTCCGTGAAATGAATCCCAAAAAGAAACAACCTTATGTTTTTTGGTAACCGCCCTTGCTAATTTCAATGCGATGCCTATTGCAGAACTTCCATTGGGAGTCAACAGAATTCTATTTAAGTTTGAAGGCATCAGCGTAGCCAATTTTTCAGCAAAATTGATAGCTGGCTCATTGGTAAAACGGCGTGGGGAAAAAGACAATGTTTGCAATTGTTTGATGATACTTTCAATTAATTTAGGATTGGAATATCCTATTTGATGAACATTATTTCCGTGGAAATCCAAATACTTTTTACCTGAAATATTTTCAATATATGAACCTTTGCAGCCTTTTAGAACATCTAAACAAGGCGTAGACATGGATTGATGCAAAAAATAACGGGCATCTTTCCTCAAAAGTTTTTTTGTCTTTTCATCTACCTCTAATTCAAACCAGTTTGCTCTTGCAGTCGTAAGATTGATATCACCTTCAGTACTTTTGTTACTATTACTTAGATTCATGTCGTCAAATTTGCAATTATTTCCTTTACTGAGGAATTGTCATTTAAAAAAACGTGTCATTTTATCTTAAAACCGTTGTGGGAACGATTTGTTTCGGAATTATGGCACTTTGATAAAACACAGCCAGCCAGCCTCCGCCTCCGCCATTGAACCAAATGACTTCCAATGGATATTTACCTACTTTTAATGCGATCTTTCCTGCTTTTTCCTTTACGCCATGGTCGCCATCATTATCTACAACTTCAACATTGTTAACCCATAATTTACTGCCATCATCAGAACGGGTGTAAAATGTATATTCCCCTTCTTTTTCAATAACTACTTGGGTTTTAAATCGAACAACTGTATTGCTTTTAATTTCTTCTTTTACCTCATCTGAGGTTATTTCAAAACACCTGCCCATACTGTCTGGTGTGCGATTTTGCAATGAAGGGATACCGCTGAGGTTGTTTAAATAAAAAAGTTCATAGGTAACAGGCGCTTCAAGGTTTTTTGGTTTTACCCTAAAGTAAGCCTCATTAATGGCACTGCTAATTATGCCATCCTTAAAAATGGCGCTTTTAACCACTGTATTTTTGGTGGTTTTAAAAGGTGCTTTATAGGCATTTGAATCTTTCGAGGGCATAGTTCCATCGATAGTGTAAAATACTTTCCCTATGTTGTTTGGATTTTCAATGATAATTTCCGTTTGCTCATCAAACAAACCTCCAGCTTTTTTATTAAGGATGGCTTTGGGAAGTATTATTGGCTCTTTTAATCTTTCGGTTAAAGGGTAGTCATCGATTTCAGAAAAATCCATTAAAGCGTTTTTCACTGGCTTACCAATCCAGGCTATAGGCATTTTCAACCCTAATACAAAAGCGACGGTTGCCGCATTGTCATATTGATAGACAGGGTAGTTGAGTTTGTGGTTTTTCTTTACCGATTTTCCCCATATAATAAATGGAATCTCTATTTCTGCAAGAGATTCACCACCATGTCCAAGCCCTACGCCTCCGTGATCTGCACTTATAATAACCACAGTTTCATCGGCTATTCCAGCCTTTTTAATGGCGTTGAAAACCTGCTCCAAGAGTTTGTCCGCTTTTTCTACAGATTTGTAGTATTCTTTTGTGCCATGCCCAAATTCGTGCCCGGCGTGATCTATATGATCAAAATGGATAAATGTGAAGGTTGGTTTTTTATTTTCTATATATTGACTGGCGAGTAGCGCAGTTTCATCTTCTGTTTTTCCTGCCACATCATAGTCAACAGCACTCTTTTCAAAAAGCCTCCCAAACCCATCCCAATGATAAATAGCCCCTATTTCTGCATTTTCTATTTGCTGATCAACAAGACTAAAAATGGTTGGAAATAAAAAATCTTCGCTTTGGGTTATTGCAGGTAACACAAAATTGTTCTTCTCCCAACTGTTAGATGTAATCCCATGCTGCTCCGGTCCGGCTCCCATAATCATTGATGCCCAATTTGTGCTGGAACTTGTTGGTAAAACTGCACGCGCATGAAAAGTATAAGCACCTTCTTTTATAAGCTTATCAAAAGTTGGCGTTATTGCTTTTTCCAATCCGTCCGGACTTAATCCATCAAAACCTATAACCACCACATGTTTTGCTTTGGGCTCTTTTTGATTTTTTTCTGAAACACAAGACCATAGGGAAAATATCCCTATGGCCATGATTATGAATTTCGTGAATTTCATATTACTGTGCTATTTTATCATCCACATTTCTCCATTAATGTCATCCGAACCACTATATTGAGAACCTAATGCTGAAGTCACATTCAAGTTATTATTTTCAAACTCGCTTTGTGGATATTTCCAACGTAATGGGATTTTATTTCCATTATTGTTAGCTGGACCTACATTAAAAGCAGGAACTCCTGTTCTACGTTGGTTGAAATAGGATTCTCTGCCTGAATTGTTAAAGAAGGCTATGTATTTTTGTGTAAGAATTTGAGTTAGCCCATTACTGTTGTTTCCTTTGTAAATCACATTTGCATTTGCCATAAAAGTGGCTATTTCAGCTTGTGAAATTCCGTAAAAATCCATAGAACCTTTTATTCCATTGTCGTAATGAGTTGCCGCATCTCCTGAAATCCATCCTCTATTTATCGCTTCAGCAATATTAAATTCCTGTTCAGAATAGCCAATTTGTATGTACGGTTCTCCAATGTAACTACTATAATATCTGCTTTCATTTGGATAGGAATATTTTCCTTCGTCAGAAGCCACTTGCATTGGTCCTTGCTCATCACCTGTATTGGCACCAACATAAGCGTTTAGGTTTAATGGGTCGTTTTCGTTAAAATAAAAAGGTGCTGGATCTGCCACTTCATATATACGGGGGTCATTATTAGTTTTAAGAAGATTTAAGTAGGTAGCTCCCATAATATTCCTATTTCTGTTAAATCCATAATTTCCTGGATTAAATTCATAGTTATTTCCCGGTTCATCAGAAAATATTCTTAACATATTATCTTCCATCCCAGTCATTAAAGGGTATTTAGAAGGATTTGAAATAATATTGTTAAACCTGCCAGCAATATTTAACTCAGAATTTTTTTTACTTAAGTTTATTAATACCCTTAAATGAAATGCATTGATTGTCTTTTGCCATTTGTCCAAATCCCCGTCAAAGAAGAAATCCCCTTCAATATTAGAAATCCCTACTTCTAACTTTGCCACAGCTATTTGATCGTTTGCCGCTTCCAATAAGTCTAGGATTCCGATATATATGTCTTTTTGGGAATCATATTTTGGTTTAGTGATGGCAGTTTCACTACTAGCCTGTAATGCTTCCGTAAATGGTATATCTCCAACTTTTTTGGTCATATAATCATAGAAATAAGCTTTAAAAAACTTGGCCAAAGCTTCATATTTATTTTGCGAATCCAAACCTTGTGCTTCTTTTTCCATCGCTAACACATTGGAAAGTGTGTTATATTTGTAATCTACGGCTCCCCAATTATAATCTTGATCTCCGTAGTAATCAAACGAGATTACCCAAAACTGATTATCGCGTTGCGCATCACTCCATGGACCTTCACCATCAATATTATTAAATACACTCAATACTTCTGATAATAGCATTGAAGGTGGTACGCTTGTAGCCTTATTTGGATCATCAGTCAGGTCTTCAAACTTTGTGCAAGAACCCATCAGCAATATAATTGCTATTACAGGCATGACTCTTTTTAAAAAATATATTTTCATTTTAGTTTTATTTTTAGAATTTTAAATTTAGGTTCAAACCATAACTTTTTACGGTAGGAGTTTGCAAAGGAGATCCTCCTTCATTTACAAATTGATCTAGATCGATGTTTTTATGTTTTGAGAAATAAATCAAATCTCTTCCAATTAACGATATAGAAGCACTGTTAATAAATGAATTGGTTAACATCTTTTTAGGAAAAGCATATGTTATATTTACTTCTCTTAATTTAAAAAATGTCTTGTCAATAATATTTGCGGCAGTTTTTCCATTATATGATTTTGAAAAGTCTTGATAGTACATTTTTGTGGTATTTTCTTCAAAAGTTCTTGTATCAGACAAAACATTCCCTTCACCATCTGTAACTAAATTTCCTCCTGTTACCACAACACCGTCTGTTATATAAGATTTAATGCCTTGTACATCATTTGCCCTTTCTGGGGTATCACTAAATTCATGTCTCCCACTTTGCCACATTTTTAGGTTTACGTAGTTTTCAATTTTACCGCCATAGCGGCCATCCAAGGAAAAATCTAGTGTGAAATTTTTATACGCGATACTGTTCGCTAAACCTGCTGCCCAATCAGGCACTTTATACCCAACTTTTGTTTGATAGGAGTTAATACGTGGTTTACCGTCACCACCCACAATTAACCTGCCTTCTGAGGTTCTCATAAAGTCATAGATATAATAGCTGTCAACTCTATCGCCTATTTTTATTTTGCCAACATTATCAACACCATCATACACCTCTTTTAAATATTCTTTATAGGTTGACCAATTTAACCTAACATTCCACTTTAGGTTGTCAGTTTTTATAGGGGTAGCTGTTAACGCCAATTCGAAACCTTTTGTTAAAGTGGTGATTCCATTTTCTTTTTTTCCGTTATAACCTGATGTAGAAGAATAATTTAGGTTAAAAATTTGAGGTCCATTTTTATTTTCAAAATACGTTGCATCCAATCCCAAACTATTATTGAATAATTGAGTTTCAATACCGAATTCCGTAGATGAATTAAAAGCAGGTTCTAAATTTTCGTTTGCCAAAATACTGTTTACATAGGCTGCATTGTAAGTTGTGCCGTCTATAGTAAAAGGACTTCTTAAAAGGTAAGTATCCAAATTACTGTATATATCCAATGAACTGCCTACTTTTGCGTATGAACCCCTAACTTTCAAAAAGTTTACCGCCGGCAATTTCACTATTTCACTTAATACAGCACTCAAAGAAACCGATGGGTAAAAGAATGTGTTGTTTTTTTCCGGCAGACGGGAATCTTTATCAAACCTTCCTGTTGCGCCAAGGTACAAGAAAGATTTATACGATAAATCTAACGAAGCATAAGTGCCATAGGTTTCAAAATGACTTCTGTAACTTTGTGGTTGTACAGGGGTTTGCGTATTACTTAGGGTATAAAGACCCGGAACAATTAAGTAGTTTGTTGATGCATAAGAATCTCTATACTTTTCAATATTTAAATTGGTTCCAATTGTAGATTTTACGCCAATATCTCCGAAGGAATTATTATAATTTAACATGACATCCGTATAACTTTTTAAATTATATTCGTACCACTCTTTGTAATCTCCTTGAGCCTTTTCTCTTCCATAAGTAGTCATTGAATATGGAAATTTCTCATCCCTAAATTCATTGCCTATAGCTACGTTGGTTCTTATAATTGCATTAAAATTATTGGTGAATTTATGCTTTAGGCTAACTTGACCCGTAAAATCGTTTTCATAGTAACCCCTTAACCATTCATAAGCCATAAAATAAGGATTGTTATATCGGGTATATTCAAAATTTCTCTGCTGAACCCCTTCTTGGCCATCTTGCCAGTAGTTTCTTAAATCCCTGACATCATAGTCGGCACCACCCCAAATAAGCATATTATAGATATAACTATTAGGTCCATATTGTACATTTGGGTTATTAGGCGATGTTTTAAAATTAAAGTTTGCACTCGCATCAATAGAAGTTTTTTCATTAAAATTATAATTACTGCTTAGATTAAAGTTGTAAATATTCAATTTTGTATTTGGATTTATCCCCTTTTGATTTGTTTGAGATAATGAGAACCTTACATCACCTTTATCAAATTTTGAGGCAATTGCCAGGTTGTTTGTGATTAATAATCCGGTTTCCATAAAATTATCCAAATTATTTGCCCCTCTGGCAAGCCAAGGCGTTGGTATTAAGTTTCCTTGTGCATCTAAAGGACTGTCATATTGCGTAATTAATTGCCCTTCAAACTTTGGACCCCACTGATCATAATCAGCATCGTTGATTCCTCCACCTTTACCATCTTTAAAAGCATAATTTCCATAAGAACCAGGACCATAGGAATTCTGAGTTTTAGGTACCGCATTGAATCCTCCTTGTAACATCGTATTGTGGTTAAATTCTATCACAAAACCTCTATCATCTTTTGTTCCTCTCTTAGTTGTAATCTGTATCGCTCCATTTCCTCCCACAGACCCATATAATGCAGCAGCATTTGCACCTTTAAGTACATTTATGCTTTCAATATCATCAGGACTTATAGACCAAGATTCATTACCCAAAGGCACACCATCAACTACAATTAATGGTTTTTTTCCCCTCAAAACTAAATTTGGACTTGTAAAAAATTCCGGAGAAGCCGCTACAATAAGCCCCGATATTTTTCCTGACAAAGAATTGAGGACATTGGGATCCCTCGCCTTTGTTATATCACCTTTTACTTCTTGTTCAGAATAACCAAGTGCCTTTTTATCTTTTTTAATACCTAAAGCGGTTACCACTACTTCATCCAACCTTTGTGCGTCTGGCTGTAAAATAATATCAGCATCTGTCTTATTGGTTGTGTCAAACTCAACAGACAGATAACCAAAAAAAGAAATTACAAGAATACTGTTTGGTGATGGCAATCCAATTTTAAATTTCCCATCAAAATCTGTGGCCACCCCGTTGGCGCCACCTTTTATAACAACCGATGCTCCCGGCAAAGGATTGTTGGTTTCATCTAAAACCCTTCCCTTAAAAACACTTTGGGAATGGCCCATGACAAATGCTAATAAAGCAATTATCAGTAATAATTTTGTTTTCTCCATTTTTTAATATTTGTAAATTTGATTATTATTTGACGGAGCAAATATCCATAGGGAAAGTTAAAACAAACTGAATGAAAGGTTATTTAATTGTAGTTTTATCATTAACAATGTTAATAAAGTGTTATTATCATTTGTTTACAAATAGTAAAAATAAAACAAGGTTTTATATATGAGAATTATTGGATTTATATAAAAGTTAACCAAATCACACATTATCATGCAGGCAAGAAATATGGACTCAGCAGACTTCGTCTATGAAGAATTAGATGAAAACCAAAGAAGTCCAATTTCAGATTTATACGCTAATGGAAAACTGAATATTATTGAAACAACAGAAGCAATAGATTTTCAAAAAATAAGTGAATTATTGGAAAATTCTAATGGACTTAGTTTTGAAGATTGCTCTGTTTAGTATTATAGTGAAAAATTATGTGGCACTTTATTAACGGGAGATGGAAAATTACGAAAACTAGTTAGTAAAAATGGAATTGACGTAAGAGGTATGATTTATATTTTTGATGAATTAGTTAAGCATGATTTACTTGATTTTCAGCAAGCAATTGAAAAATTGGAACAATTATCGCAAATTAACGACGGGTTACCAAAAAAAGAAATCCAAAAAAGAATTGAAAGCTGGAAAAATAAAAAACACTTTGAATAATTATTTATCTTAATTTTTGTTACCATATTGTATTAATAAAAAAAACCCTGTTAATCAAATGATTAACAGGGTTTTTTTGTACCTCGGGTGGGAATCGAACCCACACTTCCTTGCGAAAACTGGATTTTGAATCCAGCGCGTCTACCAATTCCGCCACCGGGGCAAATGTTTCGGTCTGCAAATTTAAAAATAATTTTCAACTAAAGCATAAAAACTTCACTTAGTTATAGCATTACCACTGAAATAATTTTAAATTTGCAATCAAAATCCAACAATACACTTAAACACAGCTCTAAAAAAATGGACATCCCTTATCTAGAACCTAAAATTTTTGCCTGTACACAAAGCAAAGAATTGGCTAAAAACATTGCCAAACATTATGGAATTGCACTTGGAAACGTAGTGGTAACCAGATTTAGCGATGGGGAGTTTCAGCCTGCATTTGTTGAATCGGTTAGAGGAAGACGCATTTTTATTGTGGGTTCAACATTTCCAAATTCCGACAATTTAATGGAAATGCTTTTAATGCTCGATGCCGCAAAAAGAGCTTCAGCACGTCACATTACCGCCGTAATTCCTTATTTTGGTTGGGCCAGACAAGACAGAAAAGACCAGCCTCGTGTTGCCATTGGCGCAAAATTAGTGGCAAATCTTTTGCAAACTGCAGGAGCAACGCGAATTATTACCATGGACTTGCACGCTGATCAAATACAGGGGTTCTTTGAAAAACCAGTTGACCATCTTTTTGCTTCAACCATATTTTTTCCTTACATCCA